>Ga0099824_1010503_pt1 | contig 10871 bp, 8 predicted proteins | sample SiratrowhiteBW_FD_76837 | JGI IMG/M metagenome (GOLD analysis project Ga0099824, IMG submission 76837) | Root nodule microbial communities of legume samples collected from California, USA - Siratro white BW | ecosystem: Host-associated > Plants > Roots > Nodule | place: USA: California... | reverse complement strand
CCCAATCTTTAGGGATCTAGAACAAGTCATCAGAACAAAACCAAATTTCAGTATAATCTTAATTAAGTTGAGAGAAATACTTTTCTTAACTGTCCCTACTAAGATTGATGACAAAAACCTAAGAAAAAACAGAGATTAAGAGATCTTTAGAGCAAATATGAACTTACTCTGTTTGAGATTCTGATTGGTTAGAAATGATCCCTAACTCTTTAGGTACTGCAGGGTGTGATCAGATTCTAAATCAGATGATGTATGGAGGGAGAAAAATTAAAAAAAAGGAAAAGCTTGGAAAAGAGAGAGAGAAAAGAAGGAAAGAATGAAAGTACACTACCGTTACAGTAACCTATTTCATCCTCAACAATTTCATCATCAACAAGTTCTAAAACAATTTCATCATCAACAAGTTCTAAAATAGTAGAACTTGAACAAATAAAATCCACGTGTATTATTCTGTTAAATTTAATTTACTCGAGAAATAAATTTGTTGAATATGACATTACATGTAATTCTATTTTATGTTTATATATTATTAAGAAGAAGAAAAAAGATTGGGATACATTTCAAAATTATGGTCTGATATTATCTTAATTTGTCTAACAAACTCACCCACACATTTTAAAATAAAAGAAAAAGTAGAAGAAAAGAGGTGATTATAATAGTATAGTGATAATGAGACGATTACTTATGTACCCTCATTTTTTAACCTGCATCTCCACAATTGGCTGAAATGACCAATACTCCTTTCTCACTCAACCACACCACCCTTGCTGTTACTACTGTTGTTGTTGTTACTACTATTGTTGTTGTACTATTATTGATGCAAAAGAAGAAGAACAGAAGGAGAACGCTGTATAAAGTTTGTTGTAGAAGAAGAGAAGGAGAACACTGTAGAAAGTTTGTTGTAGAAAACTCTTTGTGAAAAACGCATCTCATAAGGTTTGGAGGAAAATTTGTTCCAGAAATCCTGTGATAGAAAGCTTGTTCCAGAATATATTTTATAAGTTTCATAAATTTTATTCTGACTTTCTTGAGAAATGTGTTTAAGAGTGTATTTCATTAATTCTGAAAAGTATTTTCTGACAAAATACAACTAAAACTAGGTTATTTTAAAGAAGAGTAAAATACATATTTTAAAAATCGTGGGAGTACAGGTTCAAATTGGGAGTGCAGGAAGCAATTAACTGATAATGATTGGGCCAAGAGCCACGGTGATCCATATGGGTGGTAGAGGAAAAAGAGATGGGCATTGCATGAGGGATTGGGGTGGGGTCCAGAATCCACCATCTCCATCTCCATCTCCATCGGAGAGAGAAAGCACAGACACGGTACAAAAGGGCTGATCCAGACACAGCTTAACCTCGCTTCGTGCCTATCCTCCACCCTCACGCTCGTACAATACAAACCCACCCTTTCCTCCTCTCCTTCTTTACCATTCTCATATAATAATACTTTAACATTTTTATCATTTCTTCCTTCCGATCCCATTTCCACTCACCATTTTCAGTTCTCAGGGTTTGGTTTTGGACCCTTATCTGCCTCCTCTGCAATTCTCTACTCACTGTTATTAGCCACATAACACACCCATTTTTATCAATCAATACCCCATACTCATTACTCATCCTCTTCTCTCCTTCTCTAACCGTAGATTTAGGGTTTCTCTATAATAATAACAATAATAATCTTTTCATACCTCCGGAAAAAGATTCACCTAAATTTCCATATAATTACTATTATTTCGCTTTATCTTTCCATTAACCAGGCTTCAGCTATTACGATAATAGTTTGGGAGAATGGACAAGAAAAAGGTAGCAGTTCCCCTCGTCTGCCACGGACACTCGCGCCCCGTGGTCGATCTCTTCTACAGTCCTGTTACGCCTGATGGGTTTTTCCTCATCAGTGCAAGCAAGGGTACCCTCCCTATACAATCTTTTCTTTTGAGCTTTGAATTCGGGGTGATCAATGTTTTCTTCTCTCAATTTAGAACAATCATTGCCTTTTTTGGTCTTTTTCTGGATCTGAAATTGTTTTAGATTTGTGTTGGTGCCTAGTCCTCAGATTTTGATTCCTAAATGTACATCGTCGTGGCCGTGGATAATAGCATAAGGTTGCTTGATATTATTTTCAGCGCTCGAACAAAAGAAAAGAAAAGAAAAGAAAAGCGTTTTAGGGTATTACTGCTGCAGTGAGGCGCAGTTAAATTATGTATTTCGGCACTGAGTGTCCTAACTTGTTGTATTGGTTTTTGATGTATCGTGTATGCGCACGTGGAGTGGAAGATTTGATGCACGCCTTTTTTTCTTGGTGTTCAGATTCTAGTCCTATGCTCAGAAATGGAGAGACTGGTGACTGGATTGGAACATTTGAAGGGCACAAAGGTGCCGTGTGGAGTTGCTGCTTGGATACTAATGCCTTACGTGCTGCAACTGCTTCGGCTGATTTCTCAACGTATGTGATTTTGTTTTTTTTCTTGTTTTTTGTGATTTTCTTTTCACTGTGTTAGCTGTTAAGCTTTTACTCGCTGTCCCGTGCATTTGATGGTGTTGTTACTCGGGATTTATCCCATTTATTAGTTATTAGTACTGTGTTTACTTGCCTGTCTGTGCACTCTCTTGTTGGCTCCGTTATGTTATTAACTTATTATTGGGTTTGGAGCACGGTCATGTGTTTTTGGCAGTTGTTGAAGTATATTTGTCTTGACATGTATTCTGTAGTGTTGGAAACTAGATCTTCCTGGTAATGTATCTGACACATGTTATTAGCTTTTGGGTTTCTGTACATTAGAGTCACTCTTTTATTTGCCTTTCTTACTACATGTAGTATGATGTGATCAATTTAGACCCAACAATTAATCTAGTGCATTATATTATCAAGGTTTTAGTTCATTGATTGAAAGTTTACATTTGATTTATATTGAGCAGGAAAGTTTGGGATGCTTTAACAGGAGATGAATTGCACTCATTTGAGCATAAGCACATTGTTCGAGCATGTGCCTTTTCAGAGGTAGGTTTGGAAGTGTGTTTATTTTCATTGCTTACTATGTTTTCTGCTGAAATGCATTTCTGGAGTAGGAAAAACCAATCGTCAATGAGTTATAAATAGTCACTCTGTTGATAACATTGACATTTTTTTGTTGTTAGCATTATTGCATGCTGCGGTATGGTTCGGTTTTTGATTAAAAATACATCCAACCCAAACATTAAAATTATATACGGTTTGGTTTCTGAACATAAAAAAATCCAAGCTAAACTAATTTTTGCAGTTTGCTTTGTATTTACTTTTAGTTTTGTTTATAATTTTTTCTTAGTACATGGACATAGTCTTGTTCTTTTGACATGACAGTCCAATGCTATCATGATGAATAATTTCATTTCATGTTCCACTATAATTAAAGATTTTGTTTACATTGACTAGTAGCTTTTTTTTGTATTAGCAAAGGAACTATAGTAAAATGTAGAGGTGAGGTACCCTTTTATAACAAAGGAAAAAAAAAAATAAAAGGTGGTTATGTTGTATTTATATACTGTGGTATAAATACTAGATAACTCCCAAGATCTACCTCTCATAAGCCTAACAAAGTCCTTGTACACATTTATACAATATTGCATGAAATTCAAAACTGAAACATTAAAACTGGCCTCTTTATATTGTTTATTTCTAGTGATATTTTATTCTGTTTTACCACTATTATCCTCTAAGGCTAATAATGCAGTATTTACACCCCCACGACAACTCTTACCCTACCCCATTTATAAAACATAATACTACTTTGCTACAAATTTATAGGCATAAGTCAAGTTAGGTTTTACTCTTGCACATACATATCTCGTATGAGTCATATAATAAGTAATATAATAGTATTTAAATTATTGTTTTTGGTTTGGTTCAAACTGAATCGGTTCGAAGTGTTTGATAAAGAAAATCCAAATCGATTAAATACTTTTGGTTTTAATTGGTTTTTGGTTATTTTTTTGCATCAGTTTTATTCTGAACACCCAAAATGCTGAATAAAGTTGGGACTTTAGGAATTTTGATTCTGTTTCATTTCCAAGTTCCAACAATCAGATCTCAATGGCATCATACTATAGAGTTTATGTAAACTCATTGAGGGTCCATAAAGTTGTCAGAGTAAACCAAATATTAAATCAATATAAAATTTTAAATACTTAACTACAGTATCCAAAGAAAATATAATTCTAGAATAATAAATATCCGATATTTGAACTTCATAATGAAGCAAACTACAATACCAAAGTATCATTGTACAGTTTAAAAAAATACAGAAGTGACCAAATCAAAAGTCTTTCAGTGCAGGTAGATACCTTTGTTAACAATTTAAGTTTTAACTGGTTACTCAAGTGGTTCATTAAGCATTCAGTATAAATCCAATTTTGCTAGGCTAGTGAGGGGAGGCACAGCAGAACATATAAGGGAAGACGGGTAGCCAAAATGCTCATTGTTTCCATTCACCACTAAATTCAGATTTTCAAAATGTGGAAGGTTTAGTTCCTCTGGAACATGGGAGGCCCAACACTGTACAATAGGGGGAAGCTCTATGGATCTATATGTTTTGTTTTTAAATTTTAGGTAGATATTATATTAAGTTTCTGTTTGAAAATTTATCTAATTATTTGAGCATTTATTTTATGTCTCTTTATTTAACAACTTGTCTTGATGCAAATTTCCTTTTCCGCCAACTTTAGGGTGTACTTCGATGGGTAATTTTGGGTGAGGAATTCAATTTTTAAGTGAGTTTTAAATATCATACATCAAAATGACTTGTTTGTATATTAAATCCAAAGAATTTATGAAAGTGATGATAAGTTCATAGTTTTTTTGAGCAAAATGTTGCAATTTTTAATAACACTTAAAAGTTAAGGAATTCTACATACCTCTTTAAATTAAGGAATTTCAAGTAACACATAAAATGATTCTTTCACAATTACTTTATTCAAACAAAAAAATTGGAAAAACACAAGAAATTTAAATTGCTTTGTCTAAGCAAAATATTGTAAAAACGAAAGAAATTTAATTCGAGTAATATTATTCCATGCATTTTAAATTCCTTGGAATTTTGAAATTCAATATCAAACACTATTCTACATCTCATTTCTGTGTTTAAATGTTACTTTTACATTGCATACAAATCCTTTGCTGTAGATAGTGTTTGCACATGTCTTGCAAATCTTCTTTTTCAATCCCATTTACATAGATTTCGCCTACAAATGCTTACATTTTCATATTCATTGACATTTTATACCTTGGAGCAGGATACTCACCTTTTGCTCACCGGGGGAGTGGAAAAAATTCTCCGCATCTATGATATGAATCGGCCTGATGCACCACCCAGAGAAGTGGATAAATCCCCTGGTTCTGTCAGAACTGTTGCCTGGCTTCATAGTGACCAGACAATATTGAGTTCTTGTACCGATATGGGAGGAGTCAGGTATATTTTCCATTTAGTTTTTAATGCTGAAAGTTTGTCTGTGTTGTAAATTGTGTGCTAGCTTTCTTCTTTCGTTTTAATAGTATACATATCAGCATTGAAAATATATTGCACTGAATCTAGTTGATGTTTCACAGGTTATGGGATGTAAGAAGTGGTAAAATAGTCCAGACACTTGAAACAAAGTCATCCGTGACAAGTGCTGAAGTGAGTCAGGATGGCCGTTATATTACAACTGCTGATGGTTCTACTGTAAAGTTTTGGGATGCTAATTAGTAAGTATAAGCCATGATGGTTTAGGTTTTTTCCCAAATCTGCTTATATGGTTTATCATCTTAGTTACTTTTGTTTTCAGCTACGGACTGGTGAAGAGCTATGATATGCCCTGCACCGTGGAATCAGTTTCACTGGAGCCTAAGTTTGGGAACAAGTTCGTTGCTGGAGGAGAAGATATGTGGGTTCATGTTTTTGATTTTCATACAGGCAATGAGATTGGTGAGCTACTGACCATTATTAGTTCTTTGATCTTTTATTGTGTATTTTGTTTTGATGATCAATCTATGTGACAGCATGCAACAAGGGGCACCATGGTCCTGTACATTGTGTTCGTTTTTCTCCTGGTGGAGAATCCTATGCCTCCGGATCCGAGGATGGAACCATCAGAATATGGCAGACTGGTCCATTGACTCTCGATGACTCGGAGGCTTTGTCTGCAAATGGATCAATTGATAAGGTGAAGGTAACTGCAGATGAGGTTTCACGTAAGATTGAGGGTTTTCATATTGCTGATGAGGGGAAATCTAAAGCAAAGGATGAGGCTGTGGAGGAATCAAGCTAATAGTCGTGCATTTTGTCTGGCAGAGTGTTAGAATTAACTAGATCAAGTGCCTACTTATGTACGTGATTAGTAAAACTAAATTTTGTAAATTTTAGTTTGTTTGAGATTTTACTGAATTGAACGAGCTTGTTGCAGCTGGCTGAAATAAGTTCTATGTTTGCTTTCATTTCAATTCTGACATGGGAGTTTATGGAATATAGGAAATGACTTGGTATACTTGTTCAAGAATCACGGGCATCATTTAAGCGGCTTTAATCTATACATTCTGGTTAGTCCAAATTTTTCCGGGACTTTGTACATTTTTTTTCTTGGTTCTAGGTGCTATCTAGTATTTTAAGTTAAAAAAATGAGTTGAACAAAGCAGGCTGAGGCCTTACATGTTAGATTTCGCTTTTAGTACGAACGTGCATAATTATGTAGAAATCTGAAATATCATCTGCTCAACTACTCGAAAACTAGTGCTCCTTGTCTGGCCATTTTCTAATTAGGTTCAAAACTGAGTAGATAGAATTATTTTTAGGAATCATTATGAGGAGGTTGATCTTTCGTGTATACCAAATCTTAATATTTAAAAACTTTTCCAATGTTTATAGAGAATCGTGCTTAGCCCAACAGGGAGGGTATGGCTATAACTGTAAATTTGCTGTTTTACACGATTTTTCTTTCCAATTTGAATGGTTTCTTTTATAGGTGCGGTGGGAATATTTAGTGAGATTCTTTTGGGTGCGTTAATAAAAGTTCACACAGTAGAGGGGTTGAATGAAGAAGCTGTCATTTCTGTCATTTCTGTTTTTGTAGGGAAGACGCATTCTATAATCTTATTGAAAGAACTCTATATACAGAGCACATAAGGCTACAGTTTCATGCTTTATTTTAGGCATAATAAACCTTAAAAATTCATACTTCGTAACTCCTAATAAATAGGAAGGGTTGCACTGTTATTAGTAACGCGCACTTGGACTTGAAGCGTTAAATATGAATAACCAAACTAATGTGAAGGTAGTGTAGTGACCGTGGAAGGAGAGGCGGGTTTTGGCGAGAAAAAATATAACTATATTTTAGTCTGTATTAATCATATTAATATAGATTAATTTTTTTTTAAAACCAATTCAGCTACTCTTAATTTAGTTAAGTTATATTTTTTTTTTCTAACACTCTTGAAGAGAATGATAAACATAATTTTACTTATATTTAGATAGTTTAATCATGACTTTCTTGAACAGTAATCAATAATAAATTTATTATTTTAATTAAATTTCATATCTTAAACTATAATTTATGTTAACTTTTTATTTTATTTATAGATGCAATAGACAATTTAATAATTATATATAAACTATTTGACTAGACAATCTCGTGATTATATGGAGTAGATGGTCAAACAATATGTCATAGAAAAAAAATCTTAACAACATCAAGACGATAATGTAGAAAGAGTCTAATGCAAAATAACATAGACTAGACGGTTTGATAACTTGTTTGAAAAGAAAGAAACATCTATTATTACAAGTGGACTTGGTCAAACAAAAGTTCAAGTTGCTTCTTTGAATTAAAAAGGAAAACAAAATCCAAGTGAAAGAATTAGAGAATAAAATCTAGAATATCTCAAAATCAAAATTGGAAGCAAATCATATGCAAAGATACAAAGAAATAGAGTTCGCGATAAAATTGGAAACGAAATCTGAGAATTCTGAAAAGTTGAAAACTGATAAAATGTAAATATAATTCCAAAATCCTTTAAACAAAGAAACCTATAAAAAGATACAAGTTTCAAATGAGAAAGATTAAGCTCTGTACTAGAACATGTTCCAAAAACAAAGAATCATAATTTCTTTGTTGTAATTCTTTAGTTTTGCTTTTATATAGAAGATTAAATTCTTTTGGGTTGATTCTCTTGTGCGCAATGAGTTATGAGAATTTCATTCAATAAAGTTTTGTTCTTAAATTCTCTGTAACAGTTTATGCTTTACCGTTGATATTTTTGAGATCTAGTTCCTATAATAAGAATTGTTTTTTAAAGCTTGTTGAGATTTCAATTGTTTTTCTTTAATTAGAATTTTTAGTTTGTTCGTTTAGTTCTAATGGATCCCTTGTTTACTTAGTTAGAACATAAACATTTCATGAGTAGAGACTTGACGACAAGTGACTGAATACATTAGTAGATATTTATTTTTCTAATAAGATTTTGTTGAATTTGATTAATAGATATTTGATTAAGATAATCTTAAGATAATTAATTAATGACACATTCATTATTGAACTGAATTTACTATTAGATTCATTAAATGATAATTTAAGATTAATTAATCCTATTTATAAGATCATCATCTCATTGGTGCTAGATGGGATAGTTCTATATTAGATGATTTATACTAAAATTCTTTTAATTTGACTATGAAATGACAACAATAAAAGAACTTCTCAACTAAAAACATTTTGCAATTATCCTCTAACTTCTTCAAGCTTGATAGACAAATATATAAATATACTCAGGGAGGATCTCGACCAAAAGAAATTTAGACACTTCGTGAGGAACCCGTCCTCCAATCTTAGGGGATAGAGTACGAATATAGGCATGAGGATCGTTATAGGAAAAACACTTGAATATAGGAAAAACATTTCATTTGCTTAAATTCTTAAAAATACCCACAAACACTTGAATCTACAGAGCTAGTGTACAAGTATAACCGATAACCTCTTAGCTCTAAATAGAAAATTTTCGATCTTATATAGTTTATGCTACTCAAAACACACACTAACCCTACATTACACATAAATAATATAATAATCTAAGAATAACTATGATAAACACTCGATTATGGCCTATATAAATACACTTATTAAAATAATATAAATAAGTGTAAATTTTAAGATATACATTATTCATTAATTATATATTTATTATCTTAATATATTTTATATAACTTGAGACATTTACGAAAGAAAATATTTTAATAGTACAAAAGACATCCCAACAAAAAAAATAAATACAGGTGGATCTTACAAACAGACTCGGTCCTTGTAAGAAAAAAAAAAAAAACATGTACATGAGGGAACTCGCACTTTGCATTGCATAATAACAGTAGATCTCTCCTGTGAGTACAATTGGAATATTTATTAATTTACTTATAGTTTGAACGAGAGTTAACCAATATGGAATTATGGTTAACATTCATATATATGATTGTTCAGATAATACTTAAAATGTTTTTAAGAGTACTTGTTCAATTTCTTACTGAATGACAGAAAAAATCTTTGACAGTCTTTGAACATACATTCTTTAATTAATTATATTATGTGATATGAGTTGTTTTGTATTGTGTAGTTATGAGCTGGGAGGATCCACCGATTTTAGAAGTCAAGCACGATGGCTTATGGTAGGGTGGGTGCCACAGCTGTTATTTGCTATGCAACTATCTTAGTATATATGTGCCAGCAGAAGTATTGGAGTTGACTAAAAATAATATATTAGGAATTTAAATATGAATTAAAAGTCTACCTTGAAAAAAAAATGAGAAGAGTGAGTAGTATATAAGAAAAAAAAAACAATTAAAAATACTACTTTTTTTTTAAATTTTAAATTGTTAGTGATGTCATACTTTTTTTATGTGCACAACTCATATTAGATCAATATGATTTCGTTCTCTACTAATTAATTTTGGATTTATTTGACTAGAACACTAGGACTAGGACTTGCTATTATTGGTTAAGTTGTTCACCATGACTTATGTTTGTCAATTTAATATGATACTTATAGCTGAGGGTAATTTCATTCTTTTAATGTTTGGAATGTTATTTGATGTGTTGGAAAATTGCATGGTAAGAAAAGAATCGGGGGCATTTCTCTTCTTGTACTTGAATCCCTTGGTAAGAGAGTAACCTCTAGTTGGGTTGTGTTTGGTACTTCTGAAAAGTGGGAAGTGTTTGATACTATTTACTGCTTATTGATGTAAGCTATTTTCTTTGTACAGATTTAAGGTCAACATCTGTGAATTTGATGGAATCCTCTTGCCCTCATTTATAACAGACAATTAGAGGAAAAAATACTTCCTCTCCCAACCTTTTTTTTTTAATATAAAAAAAACTTTTCCATTCAAGAAGACAATTTAAGTGTAGAATATTCATTGCTTATCGACTCATGTGCTATGTATAAGAATGATAGAAAATTAGAAAATAGAAGATTTTTTTCTTCACTCATTTGGATAAATGAAAAAAATGGTAAAAATATAATTAATTTTATAAAATATTAGTTTAACAAAATATTTTTTATTCTAAAAGATTATAATAAATTTCCATTATCAAACAAAAGTGTAAAGAGGGTGATAATTTTCCTCTATCGAATGAAAATATTATTCATGCTTTTGGTAACTTTTCCTCTTTTCAATATGTTTTACTTCATAAATGGTAATGGTAATTTTTAAAATTTAATATTTCTGTTTTACGTATTTTTCTTTCTCTTTCACTCATTTCTGTTAAGTGGAAACGAGAGATTTAAAAAAAAAAAAAAAAAATTATTTTTTTTATAAATTATTTTTTTTTTATTATTTTTTTTTTTTTTTTTTTTTTTTTTTTTTTTTTTTTTTTTTTTTT
>Ga0099824_1010502_pt1 | contig 10876 bp, 4 predicted proteins | sample SiratrowhiteBW_FD_76837 | JGI IMG/M metagenome (GOLD analysis project Ga0099824, IMG submission 76837) | Root nodule microbial communities of legume samples collected from California, USA - Siratro white BW | ecosystem: Host-associated > Plants > Roots > Nodule | place: USA: California... | reverse complement strand
TTCCACCTTTGTAGATTGACGAAGAAGTTTCTCCAAGGTCTTATAGTCATGAAGCTTCACTATGTCTTGAATATCTTAGTTAAGACCATTCATGAACCTTGTAATAGTGAGCTCTAGTTTTTTCTCAATCTCACATTTGATAAAGAGAACTTCCATCTTCTTATAATATTCCTCCACACTCCTATGATCATGTTTAATTAAGCCTTTGGAGTCTAAGGTTCATCTCTCTTTTTAAAAAAAAAAATAAGGAACAAATCTAGATCAATAACAATCTTTGAAATCTTTCATAAAGTGATTATTTTCTTTTACCATTTTAAATTTCTTTTGTCACTTGGTTCCACCAAAATAAAACTTAATCTTCAAATTCTAAATAATTCATTTTAATAATGAATATTTCATTAAGTCCATAATAAAATAAAATTTTATCTACTTTCTTTTCTCATTATGTGTATACATTACGATTAAAAATGCTGCTAAAGTTTAGAAATATTACAATATTTTTAGGTAATTTTTATTCATATGTGGATCCCTTCCTTCTTTATTTCTACCTCTCCTATTAAGGTAGGAGTTTTCTCTTTCACTGAGGCTCTTAAATATCTTCTAGATCTTTCATTTATTATCACTATAAGAAATTTAATTGTTTGTTACATACTGAAAATTAGATATGAATTTTACATACAAAATTTTATTCGTATACAAAATTAAATTATGTACGGATTTTTTCATATGTAACTTTGAATTAGGTTGGTAAGAGTGATCCGTACATAAAATTCGCACGTTAGGGTGGAAAAAATTTATAAGGATATTTTCCATATGTAATGCTAATGGGATCGGTAAGTAAATAAAATAATTCATTACATACGGATTTTTTATACGGATACTAATAAAAGAAAATTTTAAAACTTTTTAAAATGAATTTTTTAGAATTTGAAGGCAATTTTGCCTCTCGTACCATTTCCCTCCTCTCGCGTTGCAGTGAAACCCCAAAACCTTGCCTTCCCATTTCCTCTCGTGTCATTTCCTTGACTTGACTTGCATTTTTTAGAGTCTTTGTGTCGATTCGTATAATCACCCTCGAGTCAAGAGTTGTTGTCGTTTTCTTTTTTATGTTCTTTGTCACTGCTTCCCGAGATACCATCAATTTCTATTTTTTTGGTCATTGTTTCCTTCGTCTCCTTCGTTTGTCTCCTTCGTTCGTCCTCTTCCTTCTCCGTATGTAATAGTTACGTACGAAGGTTTTATGTACAAATTTTTGACTATATGTAATATGTAGGTAAATTCAAATTACATACGAATTTTTATCATTATATACGAATTTTTATCATTACATACGGATTTCGACGGTATGTAATGCTCATTTTTCTTGTAGTTTATTTACTTCTAGCATGCATAAATTCAATTCATTGTTTCTCCATTAGCTAAGTCTTGGAGTTCTTACTTGGTCATTTGGCCTCACTCCAAGTTTACAGTCTCTACAATCTCTCTTGAACTCCTTGGTGAGTTTGAAGATATCCTAACAAATTATACAAGAAAACAACACAAAAAAAACAAGCTAAATGTAAGAGTTAGTTAAAAAAATCCTAACCACACTCTTAAGTGTTTCTTATCAAAATATTATTTTAAATTGTACGATCTAAAAATCAAAATTTACTTTTAAATTTTATTCTGAATTATATAATCTAAAATACAATTTTAACCTCTGAATTAATCCAGAAATTAAATTTATATTTCTATTTGCACAATCTAAAAATCAAAATTCACTTCTAAATTATGTTTTGGATAACAAGTTTTAAATTGCATAACTTGAATAGAATTTAAAACCAAAATCGCACAAAACTTAAAAAAGTCTTAACCACCTTCATGTTTCACAAAGATCACGAATCAATTTTGCAAGTGTGTAATAACAATAAAACAGAACAAGACCACAAACCCCAATTGTTACCATTTAATACAACAAAGACAAAGTAGGAATTTCACATTTATGGTGGTGCAGAACGAAAGCAATGGAATGCAAAAAGAAATTCCCTTAATAGTTTTATATTACAACCTTGGCCATTTCGGCCCAGGCATTTTCATTATATTTCACGTTTTTGAAGATAAAAAGTTTATATCTATATATTTAAAAGTAAAAATAAAATCAAACTAAATATTGGATTGGAGTGTAGTGGTACTATTGAGTATTCACATTAATTATTTGGTTTATTTTCTCAAACTTCTAAATGATAACAATTAAACGAGAGAAATATCAAGATAAAAGTAAAAGTACTTTTCGTATGAATTTAAATTAATATATAAACAAATTAAAAGTATAATAAAATTGCATTCGGTTTTCTTAGATTATGCTAAATAACATTTATTTCCGTAAATAACATTTATCTCCATTATATTGCTAATAAAGTCACAATCAATCCTTTTATTTTATGTAAAAAGAATAATATTGACTAAAACTTAAAATTATGAAAACTAAATTTATAAATTATAAAAATAAAAAATATATAAACACATAATTAGAAAAAAATTATTAATAAAACAAGAGAATGAGTGTCAAGTTATTAAAAATATAATGGAGAAGAATATTATTTATTAAAAAAATAGGAACGTAATACCTAATTAAAATTAATAAAAAATTTGAGTATCATCTTATTAAAAAGATACAACATTTAAATGTATTTTTAAACTAAAAAATTGAGTGTAATTTAATATAAAAATAAACCAAAATTTCCAATGAAATACAAACTTTAAAGAAATTACAAGATCTTCAACAAATTAATCCCCAACTCACTAACTTTGAGAATTATATCTCAAATTCAGTATCTTATCAATGTTTAACATATAAGTTACCTTTCACTTTCCAAAAATTCAAACTTTTCCAATGCAATCTATCTTCAACTGTTTAGTTTGAATTCACAACCTAGCTTTTCTTATTTCTCCTTGTGTCATTCATTTTGTAAAATGCGTTACAGGTTTTTGAAAATTAGGTTCGAAAATATATTTCCAAAACGAGTATTTTGGATATCAATTGGAAAGTATAGGATGTCTTTCGAAAAGAACTTTTCAGAAATTAAAAAGTACATTTCGGAAGAAAGTTTTTCGAAAATCAATAGAGTGTGACAATTATATTCTGAAAACAACGTTCCGGAAATATTTATTTGCATTTGGGAAAGTGTTTTTCGGAAGTATAATTTTACATTCCTGAAAGGACTTTTCATAAGTGCTTTATTTTTGTATTTCAGCGGGAAGTAAATGATGGAGTGGTGGGGTGCGGGAAGTAAATGATGCGGTGCATTAAGCAACTGTATTGAGTGAATTGGAATTGGATGCCCAGTTTTCTTGGATATACTAATTATCCAAAATTCAAGCAACTACATTGAGTGAGTTGGAATTGGATGCCCAATTTTCTTGGATATACTAATTATCCAAAATTCTATTAAATTACATACCTTATATAATACTTGTGGATAGGATTTGTCTAATCAAACTAAATCAAACTAAAGGGAAGAAATTGTCATTAATGAAGTCTCTGACAGATAAAAAAAACACAGTACAAAGTGAAGAAGCTTGACACATGAAAATTAAGGAACACAGTAACTATGCCTAAATACAGCTTTTCATCTTCATTTCCCAAACACAACTTACCTTATTAATTCACTCCAAAAAGGTCTCCATGACATCCTGGTACATGCCTCCAGAATTCCTATACTCCACACTAGTTTGCTGATGATGGTGATCCATTGAAGTAGAGGATGATGATGAAACCACTCTGGCAGGTAGAGTGAAGCACCTCTTGAACTTGTCCACTTTCCTTGTGCCTTCAGTGTGGCCATCCAAGCTCAAGAACTCATTTGGGTTTGCCACACTAGCATTGTGCACTGCTGAGGTGGGATTTGGTTTGCTCCCCAAGTTCTCTTGATTGAACAAGAGTTTGGCATCATCAGATCTTCCAGTGAGTACATTGAAGATGGATAATCCATTTGGCCACTTTATGTCATTCTCATGCTCCCCCATCATGTCTCCCATTCTTACATGCTCTGATGATGCATGAGGCATCAGGAACATCTGAGTCTCATCTTTGGCCTGTGGGAACCCCATTCTGGCTGCATGTTGAAAAGTGGGAGAGGGTACCAAAGAAGTAGCAGACCCAATTGGCCTCTGACCCCAGTTGAGGGGTGGAGGGGGTGGCCTAATTGGAATGGTGGATGATGGTTTTGAAGGAAGGGAAGTAGAAGAGGAAGTGCTCCTAGTTGAAGAGAAGAGTTGGGAGAGGTAGAACCCTGATTGGTAGCCTAGAGATTCAAAAGTGTGTCTCATTCTTAGCACAAAATGGAGGTCTTCAGGGATCTGAGAATTCAATGAGAATATATCAAACACTTGATATTCTGGTTTCTGTGTATATAGATTCATATACTGAATGAAGAGAAATTTTAGCAACACACTCTTTAACACCTTTTATTTCCAAAATAAGCTAGAACTTAAATGACAAAATTGTGAGATCCATATTTATCATGAGCCCCAATAAATTTCTGTTAATGATTAATTAGGAGAAATAATCTAGGACCACCATATATTTATGGTCACTATCTATCTCCATGTAACACCTTGCCAAGGTTTTGAAATTATGAGAAAAAGTTAATAAAACTCATCTACATATCAGGTGGGGCTTGGCTAGGACTACAGACAGATGATGGTCCCATATCATGTAATAATTTTCTGTCAGCCAAAGAGTGTTGATAACATTTCCCTCCTAATAAATAGCCATACATATGAATGCAGAGAAAGTAATGGTAGTGAATTTTAAATTATAAGTAAAAGTTAGTACAAATAAAGAAAAGAAAAAGAGTTACACACAAATTTACTCACAATCTTGCATGAACCAAGTTGCAGAAGGCCATGCCCAGCTTGAATCACAGCGATTGTCTGGCAATGGGACAAACACAAAATAAAAGTAAATGACATGATTGAAAGAGTACATTAGAAAAGCTTTTCTGAGACTACTTATGGCATGGTGTAAATTCATTCAGTCCACACCTGAATGCCGGACTCAAACTGTTCTATCCATTCAGTAGGAAGCTGCAATAAATAGCATCAGACAGAGGAAGTTGAGAAATCAATCACCAAATAGCTACATATAACAAATACAAAAGGCTAAATTTAATGCTAACTTTGTTGCTGTTGAAACTTGGGAGTGAAAAACTATAGTTTAAGGGGAATATATCAAACTAAAAGATCAGAAAACTTTAATTGAATGTGAGAGGGATCAAATGCATACAGCATCAAAGGAGCTTTGCCAGTAGTTGGACATATTAGACTCGCATTCCGTAGGCTCTTTGAAGACCCATTTGTGGCACTTATCAGATGTAACCTTTCCCATTAACCTGTTTGCAAAACCAAACAATACCCAATCAGAGGAATTGTCACTGTTAATATTTATAACTCCCTCCAACATGACTGAAATAAGCAACACTTGAAAGAGGAAATGAAACAGAAAATAGGTACAATGAAACTTTTGAAAAATAATAATAACATGAATAAACACCTACCCAGTACCCACCCTTCTCCATAATTATATAACTGAATGGACATTTTGCTGAAAGATTTCCTGATAGGATCCTCTGCCTCAATCTCTTCCAAACAATCTGAAACCCTTCCTCGGCAAAACCCATCTTCCCACATCAACATCCTTCGCCAAAATCAACAAACATTAAGTCACCGTTCCAAGCAATACCCAAAATCATTAAATCAGTAAAAGCGTAACCTTTTCATAAGTGTTTGGATCCATACAAGATCAACCATAATTACATTAAAGAATAGCTATAGTCAGTTTAAGTAACATATTGAGTTGAATTAACTCAAAGTAGCTCTGGCCTTGGATAACAAATAACGCACTGACCTTTAATACCAACATACTTTTAGAATAAAAATAAAAACTTCAAAACATAAATCACGTGACTTCAAAATCAATTTTACAAAAGTTTATCCAATCAAAGAGGAGACCATGGTCAATTTTCAGAATCATCAAGACCCATCACAGATTTTCAGCTGTTCACAGTAGGAAAAACACTCTATGATCCTGAGTTGACACAGAACTTGTTCAAGGTGAGTACTTAAAAGTTGTATGATGGCTTTTACAGTTTGTTTCCCGTGGCTAAAGACAAGAAAAACCACACTTACAAGCTACCATTATCATCCCCAACCTTGCACCCATTGCCACCTCTCACTCTTCTGCAAGAAAAATGGTGAACACCCAGATGAGAAAACACCACAAAAAACAGCATTCAAAGTACCATAGCATGCACAAATGTACACAAAGACGCACACGCACACACACACAGACATACGGTCGAGGACGAATGGTCCAGAAGACAGAGTAAGTCCAATCTGAGTTGAGACACACAGTTCTGAGGGCCTCGTGAAGGGCCATCATCCCAACAGCTTCTTTGCTCCTATCTGTTGCTGTTCCTGAGCCCACCATCTCTCTCTTTCTCTCACTATAAACTTTTTTTGTTCCCACCCCTTCTTTCACTTCACAGTTTAACAACCTTTTTCCTCTTCCACCTTCTCTATCCACGGAACTCACTCTTTTCTTGCTCTCTTTTTCACTCTCGGCTATGCCTCAGTGTCTGCTTTTTGTTTGTCCCAAACGAGGTTACTTTGGGAGGGAAAAGAGAGAGAGAGGGGAGTATCTTGCCATGAAAAACTGTGGGGACAGCTTTTAAGAGAGAGAGGAAAAAGAAGGAGCGTGCGATGGGGGAAGAGGAAGAAAGAAGAGAGTAACTTGGTTCCAATTTCACGGTTTTACCCTTTGTTTGTTTCTTTGTTTGTCTCTGGCACCAAAATTCTTTGTTCCGCGGGTGCAAAGTCTGCAAGAGTTGGTGACTTGGGGTTTTCTTCTGCTTCTGACTTTATTTATGTACCTTTACCACTTGTCAAGGAGAGGGAATAACCTTTGCATGAGATTTCGATCCTTTATCAAAGTGACCTGCTAAAGTGGAACCAGTTAGTTTCCATAATGTACCTTATTTTGTGTAGGGGAGAAGAAATTAGTGAGAAGAGAATTAATAAAAAAATAATATTATTTAGAAAAAAAAACGGTTTTATCAATATTTTTTAATTTAATTTATTGTTTTAAATATTTTTTTAATGTGGCTTCACTCTTTTGAAAAAAATTAGTATGTATACATTTTCCTGTCAAATTAGTAATAAAAGACATTATAATAATAAATAACAGTCATCAGTGAAAGTAAAGTTAATAAAGAATACTAAATGTTGTTACAGTTGCATGGAAAAAGAGATTGCATTAACTTATTTTAAAAAGATATTATCAAAATAATTGGATGAAAATGAAAAAATTATTGAAAAAAAAAACTATTCAACCAAAAATAAAAAGTGTTAATAGTGCACTATAAGAGAGATCATTTACCTTCTATTTATTGAATTTTTATATTTATTTTTATTGTTATTTAAAAATAATAAACAACATGGTTTTGACAGTTTTTAATTAATTTTAAACATACAATACTGATTATTTTACTGCCAAATAACATATTTTGACAATAAAAAAATGGGAAAAAATAGTTTATAAAGATGTTTAAACAGCTCTAAATCTCAACAAATTAAATTGTCACAGCCATTACAATCAAGCATCACTTTTGGTTTCTAGACTATTCCCATTTATCCATAGGTTAAAGTGTTCCCTGTAACATGTGTCTCTTTCCTCATTTTGGTTATCATAGCTCATTTATTGATTGTTTTGGACCAAAATTCAAAGATTGTTTGTAAAACTGTTCATTCCTTTTTTTTATCCTTCATTTCCAATTGTTATGGTTGATTTCTATTTTGTTTTGCTAGAAAACTATGACTATAGATCTCAACCATCTCATCCTTTCTGACATTAATTTTCATCATAACTAAATAATTCATCTTTACCATCTTCACTATTTTCTTATCTTTCTACCCCTTTCTTCATCATTACATTTCTACCAAACTGACCATTATAGCCAAGCATCTTGGTTTAGTTTTAGGTTATCACGCTCATTTTTTGTGTGAGTATAAGAAAAAGAGTTCAATTATCCGCATATTATTTTTTAAAAATACTTTTTGAGAAAAAATTAATTATCTATAAATATTTTTTGCAGCTTTCTTTCACGAGAGATTATAAATTTTCTATCTTTTTGTGAAAATATGACATGAATAATAATAAATTATTTTATGAGTGTCACTTAATGAAAAATAATAAATATATATAGTTTATTTAAAAAAATATTGGAAATTCTATTTTAAATTTGTGAAAATAAATTAAATACACAAATACAAGAAGAGAGGTTGAATTATTTATTTAAAATTTTTAAAAGCTTTTTTTGTAAAGTTTTGTTTGATAGATGTAAACAGATGAAATTTAATGTTGTTTTCATCATAGATGTGTTCAACAAAACTACTCACATATAATTTCAACAGAATAAATACACCTTAAAAAAAAAAACTTTTTTTAGAGATACGTTCTCACTTTCACAAAATTCTAAGTTAGTTGTACATAAATAATATGGAATGTAGAAAGATAAAAGATAAGTAGAATTTCATATATCATTTTTATACTATTTCGTCTAAAACAAATAAATTACGTCTAATTTTTTATCATCTAATCAAGGTTCTACTAACACAATTATTGCTATAATATATAAGTATTATTTGGACCTAGCCACTTGCGGCTAAATTATAAGTATTGTTTGGACACAATAACTTCTAGCTAAGCTAAAAATATTATTTGAATACAATCAATTATGATTAAGTTACAAATATTATTTGAACATGGTCATTTTTGGCTAAGCTACAAGTATTATTTGGACACAAACACTTCTAGCTAAGCTATAATTATTATTTTGATCTAACCACTCTTAATTAAAACACTTTGATAAATGAAAGTTGTGATATAAAAGATCAAGAGGTTTTACTCACTAAAACAAGTCAACATCTTAAGATAGATACAAGATTGAAAGCACTCTTCTAGCTACCTAGGGACACAAATAATGTTCTTCCTAGGATTACTTAGAAGCTTGAAAGTGTAAAGAACAAAGTTCATAACTGTTGTCAACCTTTCTTATTCAAAGGCAACTTTTTTATATAGAACTAAGAAGAAAAAAGTCATTACAAATCTTTTTGAAACCATTGTGAGTTATGTGAATCTTTCATATTCTTCAACTATTTCTAACCACGTTCAAGCACATATATGCATCATCTAGCACAAAATGCATGTGGCTTATTTACGCAACTCTTCTAATTCTTTCCTTTTTAGCGAAAAATATAAGGGTTGACATAACTGTTTGATTTTGAAACACTAACAATCCACCTCCTTAGAAAAGATATTTGCATAGATCAACTTTAAGCATGTTTCCCAAGAGATTTTGATTTAGACATAACATTGCAAGATCCTCTTAAGAAAAGTGAAGAGACAAACATTTCATTCACATAGAGAATAAGCAATAGACATGATAAGTTTTTAATATATACTATGAAATGCTTAAGACTTATCATTTGTCAAACATAATATGTTTATCGTTTTTCAAAAAAAAAAAAAACTTATTAGACAAAGAGTACTAAGCAAGGTGCATTTCGGCTAAACAAGGCACTTGCATATGAGGAGACCTTGTGTTTATAAAATTATATTTGATAACTTGTTGTTTAAGCACAAAATCAAGATCAAATTAAAGGAACTTTAATCGAACTCGCATATATTCACAATGTAATTTCCATTTATGTAGACAAGTGTCTCCCTCTCACAAGACACACATTATTACCCCTCTCATGACTAACTCATGCTCTTCTCTAGCGCCAACCTCGCACTTGCTCGCACACAATGACCTTGTGCTTCTTTACATGACGACCTTGCGCTTGCACTCATGTCACCTTCTCCATAGTCACACACAACCCTCTCCCTCTCCCTCACATCATTTTGCTTTCACTTAACACCTCAACTCTCCATAACCTTCGCCCTCAACAAACTCATTCATGCCCTAACTCTCCATACTACTTAATTAACTTTTGTGCTCTCATTCTCCATATATAGTTAGTTGATCACCCTGTCCAGGTTACTCAATCATTGCAACTTGTGGTCATGCCAAAACTCTTGTGATTGTGCCATCCAATTATGCTTAAAACGATATTAACCACCACCTCTAAGGTCATTATTGCATTCAAGCTATCTAAGATTGTCACTCATATGGTCTTCGTGATCAACAAATTCATCACAACTGACAAGCACACCATCATATTGGATCGTTATAAACACAAAATTGTGTTGATTTTCAGGCCTCTAATGGATTAATTTTGTGGTTTTGGAGTTGTTATCTATTAATTAAGATAGAAAGTGCATATCTTCCTAAATATGGTCGTTTCTACTTAGCTTAATGCTCATTTAATGTTCATACGTGAGGTATATTTAGTGGAGTTGGTACAAGACATTCCATAATAGGAAAAAAATTTCTCAAAGGGGGAATATAAATATAAATGTTAATAGTGAAGTGAGGTAATTTTTAAGATCTTATAGATAGGGATTTTGGTTTTGGAAAACTAAACAAGAAAAGAAATAATATTCATGATTTCTCTACACTTGTGATCTTGGGATCATGAAAAGTAGTTTAAAAAAAGTGAGACGAACAACTAATTACTTAAAAGATTGGAGGTTTAAGGTTCCAAATTTATTTCTTTTAAGTAAAATGTGTTGAAAAGAATTGTAAGAATTATAGTGGATATAATCTAAGCCCTATATATTGAGACTACTAATGATTCTTTATAAAATTGCATTTTTGTTTGATGAAAATAATGTGCACTTATGATCACTTGGTGATAACTGTTGATAATTGGTTAATTAAGTGTAGAGTTGTTA
>Ga0099824_1010501_pt1 | contig 10876 bp, 5 predicted proteins | sample SiratrowhiteBW_FD_76837 | JGI IMG/M metagenome (GOLD analysis project Ga0099824, IMG submission 76837) | Root nodule microbial communities of legume samples collected from California, USA - Siratro white BW | ecosystem: Host-associated > Plants > Roots > Nodule | place: USA: California... | reverse complement strand
ATATATAAAGAGTATAATAATAATATATATAGTCTCACAATAAACCCTTTAAACTCATTCGTTTACTAACGACAACAATATTAGAATTAATATTAAAAAAACAAAATTAAAGGTAGTGATTTTTTGTCATTTAAATTTTTTGAAAAAAATACACACCTCTTAAGAAACTAATGATTTTCTTTTTTTGTTTAATGTTTAACAAACTAAAGGATAAACCCTCGATGCGAATCACAAATTAATTTGAATACGAGGAATGTTACACCTATGCGTACCTAATCAACAATAAATTTATTCTTACTATAAAAAAAATCTATAACTAAGGATTGAGAACAAATACCTTACCACGAACATGTTAAGGCATTGTTTCATTTAGAACATGTAATGTACCGCAAAAGCCCCAGCATTGGTCAATAAGAGATAGGGCCATTGCATTTTGCACCCCATGGTTTGAAGCTACACCTTGATGGGGTTCTAAGATGTCAAAAATACCCTCGATTCAGATTTATAAAACAATATTATTTTTTGTTTCCCCAATTCGTCTTCTTCCTCTTTGATGCACACCCAATTGTTACATTGTTTATGTGTGAGAGGTTCTGCCAGAATAGTGTTGCTCTCCAAAGAACGGCCTCAGACCTCGATGCTCCACCATCGTTTGAAGAAGTCTTTTCTTTTTTTAGTTTTTCTTCATTATAATTAGTGTTAGTTTATTTTAAATTGGGTGATCCAGGAAGTTTACGGACTCTATAATCCATAACTTATTTTAATGTTTTGTGTATATTGGAATGCATATGTTCACAACACACCATATATTATGTAGTAATAAATTCAAATTCATCACCCATTACATTGTAATAATGTTTAAATACAATATATTGGTCAAATATAACAATATACTAAAAGATAAACAAATTTTAATATTTAGAAATATTTTAAAACACGTTTATTCAAAGTTTGAAAAACACATTCTCGCTCAACCATCATTTGGTTTGTCCCGCGAATTGAATACATGTTGTAATTTGTCCAACCACCATTTTTCTCGCTCAACCAAAGGTGTCAACGCACTCAACAACTTTTAGTCGCTCATCAAACAAAGTATTCACCCAATGACTACACCATTAGGAGTTTGCCATAAATAAACATCTCACCTAGCGACCAATCTCTCATGTTTTCAATTAATTAAATTTCGCCCAACAACCAAACTACTAAGGATTTTTATTTAAACATCTCGCCCAACAAATTTGGCTTGCCCAATGACCAAAGTTCTCTAATTTTTAATTAAATTAATTTCACTCAACAAAAGTTTTTCTCATCTAACTACTCTGCATAATTAAAAAAAATTATAGAACAATGTAAATGTTCTAATTAGTTCAAGCTAAGTTTTCACTTAATTTTTATGACTAATATTGAATATTTTACTTCAAAATAACCACAAATTGAACCAAATTGTCTCATATGCAATATTCTAACACAAAATTGATAAATACAACAATTCTATTTAGTGAAATAAAAAAACTCATCTCAAACTCAATCATTCTAAATATATTCAAAATAATCCAATCCTTGCATAAAATTAATTATTGTGATTATGTCACCTTTATATCTAGATCATCTAACCTCATATAATATCAAAACTTAATTAACTTTTATTTGTTATTTAACTTGCTAAAATCAAGTTTAAGCTCTCAATTCTACTATTCCCACAGGAAAGCTAAACCTATCCTAGAAAACTGACCCTATAAAACCTCTTATGATCCTGAACTAATAAAGATTCAACTTTATCCTAAAAGAAGAATCATATGCAAACCTAACCTCATGGGAACACTTCTCAAAATTAGCTTAAGAGAAGGAACAAAGAAGAACTTATTTTAAAAAAATTGTGGTTCAACAAATTTGTTATGTTTTACACCAGAATTTCTAAAGGAGAATTCTGATCTACGAAGAAATGAATAGATCTTTAAAAGAATTATAAAAGTGCAGAAAAGATAAATAGGTTTTTTGAAATAAAATTTAAATAATTAACTTTTTTTATTTATAAACTTATAATTAAATAATAAAATATTTATATTTCGTTTCACCAAATTTGTTTTAATTTGTATTTTTTAATTAAAAAAAAGGTTCAGAACACATCAAACACTGACCTATTTCTTAAAAAATAAAAGTATTATTTACTTTCATATCATATAATATAAGTATATTATTAAGGTTATTTAATTTACTTATTATTCAAATTACTTATATAACATATATATATATATATATATATATATATATATTAAATATAAAATTAACTTCTAAAAGTTTAACAAGTTGGCTGTAAACCCAATTTTTCGTTGTTTTGGCATATATTTATTTTCCTTGTACGTATTTTTGGTGAAGCAATGCTGATAGGTTAACTTATTTTACCACTAGTATCAACAGAAGATACAAATAATTATAAAAATATTTATAAATTTATTAAAAAATGTAGAGAAAAATGTCTATTAACAAAAAAAAAAAAAAGAATACTCTATGTGTGGAATATATTGTATTACATTACTTTATCTTTAAACTGATGTTTAAATTATTTAGTATTTTTTCATAACCTCGTATCAAATTAATGATATTAAATTATTCAAAGATAAAAATTGATAAATAAAAAGCCAAATGAACACTTTCTAAAAAGAATAAGAACGATAAAAAATATGCAAGACCTGGAGATAAGAGGATAAAAAGTAAAAGAGATACAATGTTGAAAAAAAACTAAGGACAAATAATTCAATACAAAAAAAAAATTGGAATTTAATTACTATTAATTATAAAGTAGTTTTATAATATAAAATAATTGTACACAATCAAGTAATTAAAAACATATGTAAGTACTGTAAAATCAATAAAATTTCATTTTAATTACCTCTATTCCCAAATATTGTTTATTTTTTTTACTTTAAAAAAACTTTAAATTTGATTAAAATTCTTAATTTTGAATAAAAGTGTAATTATTTTTAATTTGTTTTAAATAATCTACATCAATATCTATATTTGTAAGATATAAAAATAATATACTAAAATTGTGAAGTTATTTAAAACAATTATATATATATATATATATATATATATATATATATATATATATATAGCAGTTATTTTAGAATGGACTATGTCAATGTTCACCCACCCCACCGCCTGGGCTGGTATCATATGAAACAAGGAAACTAAATTAACGACAAGTCAAATCATATTTCTCCTCTCATTAACTATATTTTCTCCTTCCTTTTCCTCTTATTACAGGCAAAGCGACAAAGCCCGCATTCGAAGAAACGCAACCTTCCCCACTGCAACTCCTCTGTATACTCTTTACAAGAGAGTCTTTTCCCTTCCAAGTGCTTTTTTCCTGTGCTTTTCTTCTTTGCTTGGACGCCCCATCTTCCAATCATGTAATTTTTGTAAGCTTTTTTACTGAATATCAATTGGGGTTTCTTCAAAATTTTTGCTTTCTGTATTTTGATCTACTTGTAGAAGAACTTAACTGTTTAAAGGAGCTAGATGAAGATGAATAGGATGATGTTTTCTGTTTCCCCTTTTTATCTTTGATGTTGTTTTCTTTCCTTTTGGGATTAATGAGCTTATGTTTATATTTTATCTGCTTTGTTAGAGATTAGAGATATGCTGAAGTGTTCGGAATTGCTTGATTTTACCACTGTTCCATTTTAATGCCAACATGATGATGAAATCTAAGTTTGAGTGTGGAAACCAAGATGCTAATGTTGATGATGGAGAAATTGGTTGGAATAGTGGTCAGCTCCTACTGCAAGACATTCAAGAAATAAGCAAAGCTCTTTATGCTCCTTCTAGGCCTTCCTTTTCCTCTGTTCATAATCGATCCAAATCTGCGGGAAAAGCCCGATTGTCGAAATCTGAAGTTGCCTTAACACCGGGATTTATAAAGGATGATCTGTTGCCTAAGGACAAGAAGTTGTCTTCGGCATGGAATTGGAAGAAACCCTTGAAAGCTTTGACCCATATAGGTGATCAAAAGATCAAATGTTGCTTTAACCTTCATGTTCACTCAATTGAGGGTCTACCTTTGAGTTTTGATGGCATTAGGTTGTGTGTGCTTTGGAAAAGGAAAAACAACATTTTGCGGACGCGCCCTTCAAGGGTTATCCAGGGTGTTGTGGAGTTCAATGAAACTTTGAGTCATGGATGTTCTGTTTATGTTAGCCGTGCTGTGTCTGGTCACTCTGTCAAGTATGAGTCTAAGCGGTTCCAGATTTATGCCTTTATTGTGGGGGCACCTGAACATGACATAGGGAGCCATCAGGTGGATCTCACAAGACTTTTACCTGTGACTTTAGCAGAGTTAGGGGGTGATAGAAGTTCAGGGAAATGGAGCACAAGTTTTAGTTTGGCAGGAAGAGCTGTAGGAGCTAGCCTAAATGTTAGTTTCAGCTATCAAATAATGAAGGATGAGTTAATGCAATTTGGTGGTGATAATTTGAATGTTCTCAACCTTGTTAATCTGAAGCCAGGCAGGCCAAGCAGCACAAGTAGTGTTATGGATTTTGTTTCTGTCCCTTTTCACTCTGATGATGGGATTTTATCCCGGGAAGCATTGATGAATTCTGGCTCAAGTCTTTCCAAATCAATCAGTTTCCTATATGAAAAACTTGATGAGGGGAACATCCATAATTCAGCACAGGCAGAATCGGAACGTTTTGAACCACTTAAATCTCATGTCACAGAATCAGAGTCACCTCAAGAATCAAAACATGAAGCTGATGACACTGAATTTTCCATTATAGAAGAAGTAGAAACATTGGAAGGGGATCCCTTGAAAATTGATCAGGCAGGAAATCAAACAGTTGATTTGTCAGCAGTTGAAATCATTAATGTGGATGATATTATTAAGGATGATGACATATTTGTTGACAAGAACACAAGTTTTGATTCAATGGATGACACATGCACTAGTTGTGTAAATGGGACTATGGCAGGTGACAACAAGCATAAATGCGGTAGTTCATGTGTCAGTTTAACTTGCATCAAGGATGTGAATATACTTCATGAGACATCAGAGTTTCTTGACCAAGAACACTACCCTAATGTTAAATCAAATTATAAATCACATAGAATGGTAAAAAAATCAAGTAGCTTGGATTTAATCACTGAATCTATTGCAAATGATTTCTTAAACATGCTGGCCACAGAAAGTGGTTCATTTGGCTCAAGTTGTGATGGGGATCCTCATTCTCCAAGAGAGAAGCTTTTGAGACAGTTTGAAAAGGAGGCTCTAGCTTCAGGTAACTTCACTTTTGATTTCAATGCCAATGAAGAGGAATTGGAGACAGAGACGCTTGGACATAGCTATGGGGATTCTACTGTGGATTCTGATTTGTCTTTATTTATTCAAGCTGCTGAAGAGGAGCATGCTAGGGAGAATCAGTTGTTAATGCAGAGAAGAAAGGCCAAAATTCTTGAAGACCTGGAGACTGATTCATTGATGCAACTGTGGGGTTTAAATGAGAGGGACTTTGAAAATTCTCCGGAAACTTTGTCTGGTGGGTTTGGAAGTCCAATTGAACTACCCAGTGAAGAATCGTGCATGTTACCTTCAATTGGACAAGGACTTGGTTCATTTGTTCAAATTATTGGTGGAGGCTTTTTAAGGTCCATGAGTCCTTCCCTTTTCAGAAATGCTAAGAATTCTGGTAAACTCATCATTCAGGCTTCTAATCCTGTTGTTCTACCTGCAGAAGTGGGTAATGATATACTGGATATACTGCAGCATGTGGCATCTGATGGAGTTGAAGAGCTGTGTGATCATATCTATAAATTAATGCCTTTGCAAAATATCACTGGAAAATCCATTGAGCATATTGCGTGTCAAGCCACAACCAACAAATGGACTCCTGGAAGGTAAGCAACTGTGTTTGTGGCACTACTTGTGAAAAACTCTTTAATTTGAAGTATTTGAATTTTCTTAAAGATCTCCTTTCTTAAATTCTGTTTCAGGAAGAGGGCATGGCAGCATGATTCGTTTGATGAATTTTATTGTAACTATTTGACAGATGAAGACATGAGCTTGGACACTGTATATCTTGAAGAAATAGCTCCTATGGCTGTGAATAAGATTGAATCACTTTTGATAGAAGGGTTGAGAGTACAGTCTGGCATGTTGTACGAGGAGGCACCATCTTATATCCGTCCCCAACATGCAAAGACGCCTTCCGTTGGTAGCAGAAGAGCCAACTGGAAACGGTTTCCCATATCAGAAAGAGTTGCTAAAGTGCAACTAGAAGATGGTGGAGAAAATGGCCATGATGATCAGGGATTGATGGGCCTGTCAATAACATTAGATCAGTGGTTGAGATTGGATTCTGGCATCATGGAAGGAGATCAGAATTCAGAGCAAATTTTGAAGATCTTACAAGTACACCATTCTAAAATCACAGAGCTACATGATGGAGGGTTGAAAAATGCCTTGGACCAGGTAAAAACATTTGGCAGAAAGCATGGACTCTTGGGGAACCACCTAACGGTGGCTTTTATGGTCCAGCTTAGGAATCCTCTACGAAATTATGAACCAGTTGGCGCTCCAATGCTGGTTTTGACTCAGTTGGAAAGAGTTCACATGCATGTAATGCAGCAGGATGACACCAATTTTCAGGATAAAAAGGAAAAGGGAATGGAGAATGAGACCTTACTAAATGAAACAAGTGGCGAGTTTTTGGAATATACGAATACCGAAAATGAATCACCTCGATTTGGATTTAAAATCAGAGAGATTCATCTTTCAGGTGTGCTTACAAGATCCGGAAGGAGGCAGCATTGGGGTACTGCAACTCAGCAACAGTCTGGGATGCGGTGGTTGCTTGCCAGTGGCATGGCAGGTACTGTCAAACATTCAACTTCAACATCAAAGGCAATTGTTTTGTCATCTCCACTGTTCACCAAGAAGTTGCTGAATGAGGACACGCTCTGGAGCATTTCCTGTGTTAATAGTATCATGGGGACTAATAGTAAAGTGCCTGCTGAAAATGTACACATTCGGAACCCTGATATCATCTTCCCAAGTTGAACTATCAGATCAGTTTTTACGTGCAATTTTTTAGTCTATTTTTTAAATTTCTCAATGTAGATAGTTATTACAGTACATTGTTAGGAAGTTATACGAGTCAGCATGCACAAATTTTTAAAATATGTTAAAATTTCTGGCCTTCTTGGGACCCTTTCTTCTTCCAATCACCCTTGATGATGTATACTCAAATTTAAACACTGTACAAAGTTTGGCTGTTCTGTTTGCACTATGGAACTGCTAAAACTGTTTGCAATTAATAAAATGCAACTGATTTACCTCTAAATTATTGTGCGTTGACATAAGGGACTGAGTGATAGAAGCTTGAATCTTGTCTTCCAAAACTTTAAAACGATCCTGAACATATTTTTCAATCATATCCTGAACCCTCTCAAGGAAATCCCCTTCTTTTAGATGCTTTTTCAGATGAACTCAACGTAGACTGTGGAGAATTAGGGAGAAATGCTAAAGGGTCTATATCCAGGATCTCTGTATTATGATCATCTTTGGAAGAACAATCTTCATCATTCTGAATATCTTCTACCAACTTCAACTTCTCTTCCAGATGGTCCCTTACTTGTTCAAATTTCATTTTGTGTACATCAAAATGACCATGTACTCCTCTAGGTAGATCTTTAATTTGTTGCCATAGGTCAGAACCTGCATCCTTGAGAAACAAAGTGATGAAATTGTCTGAGGAACCATGAATAGCTACCTACTGGAAGAAAGAAAGCTGAGGAACCATGACAAAATCATCAAGAACTTTATAAGAATTTCCTCTAGAAGAAGAAGCAAACCAAGAGTGCGGTGCAAGATTGTCTTGCCAATGAGAGAAAACTTCATCTTCTATAAGTAATCTTAGAAATCCCTTCTTCTTGTCATAGACATGACTCCACTCCATTTCTTCTTGGAGAGAAATTTCTCTTGGACGTCACAAGGAGGGAGTAGCCTTTCCTTTCAGCTTCCTATAGTTGAGAACCTCTAGTCTTGGACATATCATATCAGGTTTAATCTTGAATTTCATATCCAATCTAGTCTTTAGAGATGGAGTAATGACATTTTACGAATCGCTCCACCAATATGTTCCCAACTTTCCTTAGATCCTCAGGTTTAGGATGAAAACCTATACACTTGTTATTCTTTTATGTGATCTTTCAACCCTGTTTTAGGCAACATACACTTGTTAAAGAGTTGCTAGCAGATTTTCGCCTTAAGGCATAATTTCTTGTAGTCAATCTTTCTTCCTATTAAACTATCAGCATAGTTATCGCCATTTAACTACTGTTCCACAACTCCATTTCCGTTATATACAGATTACAATTCGGGATAATAGCAGTTAGGTACTCTCTCACACCCAATAACTTCATAAATACTCTTCTGATCTAAAGTAACCTTCTTTCCTAACACTCTTGAAGTAATAGAGAAGTTGGGGAGTAACTTTGTTTTATTCCATAATATCCTGATCAGCTCTGGATAAAAATAGTTTGGGATTTAGGAAAGAAACCCCTGATTCTGCATTTTTCTATAGCGATACTGATTTCGAAGCCCCTTTCATCAAAGTCTTTCAGAGGACACTGATGTTCCACAAGAAGAACAACTTCATTGACGGACAAACCTCGAGCAACAGCGGTGACAACGACCTTGGTTTCCATTTCTTTTGAAGTTAAGGTTGAAAGTAAGAAGCAAGCAAGAGCAAGTTTAGTTCTCATAGGAAAATGTAAGGAACGTTTGTGTTAGAGATGAGTGTTTATAGGGTACGGTGAAATGTGCTCTTTTTAAAATTTTTATTAAGGAATTTGAAAAGTCACCTAATACATTGTTTTGGAAAGTTGGGTTGTTTAAATCGAGAGAAAAATAATAAAAAATGAAAAAGAAATTATAAAAATTTGTGACAGATTTAGTTGATAAAATATTTTTTAATAATATTATATTATATAATTAATTATATTTATTTTATTACAATATAAATATAAATATTAATAAATTTATAAAAAGAATTAATTATGTAAAAAGTATAATATATGTTTAATATAATAATTATATTTGTAAGGATAATAAAATATTTATTATAATATATATTTATTATATAATAAATATTCTATTATAATATAATAAATATTTTATTATATTTTCTTGAAATTATATTGATTATAACTTTTTTACCTTTTTTTTTTTTGTAAATTTAACTACTTTTTTTCTTTCTTGATAATCCAACTTTAGAAATATTTTTATCTTTTCTATTGATTCGCTATTGATTCCCTTAAATCCGTTGTTGAAAGCAAAGGACACCCAAGAGTCAATTAACTTGACATATTCATCTATGGTCCACCTGATGAAATTATTTAGTCTAAATTCTTACTTATAAAAATCTTCTTGAAATTATTTCATCTACAATCTATAATAGGAATTTTCTCTCTATATACTCTATAATAATTATCCTCATCATGAATAAAATTTTGAAGACGAAATTTTTATAATTGGGAGAAAAATGTAACATCCTAAGTTTTATAAAACAATATTATAAAATTATTTAAAAATATAAATTATTTAATTTTGTTAAAAATTATATCGTCTAGTAAAATTTGAAGACTTAAGAGTCAAATCTTATATCGAGAATCATATATTATAAGAGATCAAACAACAATTGTAAGTCTATAATGAAGAATACATTACTAGACGAAGTTAAAAGTAAAGAAAGATTATTTTTTTATTGGTCAGAAGATACTAAAGTCAAATATTGGATACAAGGTCCAATGATGTGATGATGAGTTTATATAGTGAAAATTTATCCACAGAGAGCTTATTTCTTTATTTTTTCTATTGATGGTTTAATCATGCATATATTTAAAAAGAGAGCATATGATAGAAATTGAAATTGAATATTAGATAAATAAGGTAATTATTGCTTGTAGAGTATTAGAAGAATTAATATTAGTAAGTTTTCTTTATTTACATATAATTATCAAAAATTTTAACATGATGGGATTAGTTTAACTAAAAGGACAAAGACTATTTCACAGGAAGATTAGGTAAGTTTAAATAAATATCTTTTCATAAACATTGTTGTAAATAAGGATGAATATATGAACCTCATTTTGTACTATTTGTCATGGACACATCACATCTTAATATTTATCTCTTTATAATCAAATCTAAACTAGATTAAAAAAATCAATTAAATAGTGATTGCTCATGACTTCTCTATAAATAGAGTGTCTAAAAATTCACAAACTCATAAGAATAATGAAAGAAAAGTAAGAGAAAAACTTATGTAAGAAAATGACTAGAGAAGGAACATTTGTTTCAAACTCCTAAGATAAGAAAATAGGCAAATTTTCCAAACTAGTGTAATTTTTTTTTTAAATTCCCAAAATGGTGTATTTTTTATTTTATTTCCGAATATGGGTAAACTGTGCAGAGATTGCGCGATATCATTATGAATAAATCGTTCTATCATTGCACAATTTAATTATTTAAGTTAAGATATATGAAATCGGGAGGAGATAACACAATTTATTTAAAGGAATGAAATTGTGGAATAAATGTGATTTTAATTAACTAATTAATTGATTAATTGAAAGGTAGGCTACTGCAAGAGTTTAGGGTGATTAATTCTCTCACCTTTTCTCTCCTATTTTTCCATGTTGTATTGGGTTGTACATATAAAATTAAATTAGAATTAATGCATAATGATAAGACCGTTTTGAAAATTTTGATGAAAATGAAAATGTAGTCATTGAAGTTAATTAATTGTCATTTAAGTAATTAAAATAAATGTTAAATTAATTTGAATGGAAGAATATGAAGATTGTTCATGTACTT
>Ga0099824_1010500_pt1 | contig 10877 bp, 7 predicted proteins | sample SiratrowhiteBW_FD_76837 | JGI IMG/M metagenome (GOLD analysis project Ga0099824, IMG submission 76837) | Root nodule microbial communities of legume samples collected from California, USA - Siratro white BW | ecosystem: Host-associated > Plants > Roots > Nodule | place: USA: California... | reverse complement strand
TTTCGTCCAAATTTGAAATTGAGAGGTTTGATGGGAAGATGAGTTTTACACTTTGGCAAGTGTGGATGGCCTCCATATTGTCCACCCTTGGCATCAAGGATGCCATCTATGGTAGAGAAGTCGATGCGGAAATGACGGATAAGAAGTGGAAGGAAATGGATGATAAGGTCTTTCCACTATCCAGTTGTGTTTAAGTGATGCAACACTTTAAAAGGTTCTCTCGGAAACAACCGTTATGGGTTTGTGGAAGAATTTGGAGGAGACATATATGAAGAAGTCTTTAACAATCAGTTGCAGTTGAAGCTACGCCTCTACACTCTTCATACGGCCGAAGGTACATCTATTTCCGATCATATTGTGGAGTTTACCTTCATCTTGAATGATTTGGGAAAGTTAGATGTCAAGGTAGAGGATGAGGACCAAGCTTTGTTGTTGTTGTGTTCTTTGCCTACACAATATAAGTCGCTTAGGGACATGATGAATTATGGTAGAGAGACAATTTCTCTCGAGGATGTGAAGGGGAACCTGCAAGCCAAATTGTATTTGGATAATGAGATGACTAGTGTTGATAAAGGAAGTCAAGGTGTTGGTTTAGTGGCCAAACGGGAGAGGTCTAAGGACAAAACCCGGATGGGAAATAGAAGTCGGTCAAAGTCAAAGCACAAGAATCTTACATGCAATTATTGTAAGAAGAAGGGACACATAAAGACCAATTGTTTTATTTTGCAGAATAAACAAAAGGGTCATGGAGGTGTTGCTTCAGAAGAGGTCAATGTGGCCAAGGATGATGACATATATGACGTTCTTTGTGTGGTTGATAATTGTGTCAATGATGAGAATGTTTGGATTATGGACTCGAGTGCTTCTCAACACATGACTCCAAATAGGGATTGGTTTGAGACATATGGGCCTTTAAGTGGAAAGGTTCTTATGAGAAATAATCATTTATGCAAGATTGCAGGTGTGGGGTCAATGAAGATTAAATTCCATGATGGAAAGATATGAAGGTTGACGAGTGTGAGACATATACCCGATTTGAGTAAGAACCTGATTTCTTTAGGGTCTCTTGAAGAGAAGGGATGTAAGTTTCAAAGTGATGGTGGAGTTCTTTGTGTTTCAAAGGGAGCTCTCACCATTATGAGAGGAAAGAGAGTTGGAAACCTCTATTTCTTGCAAGGATCCACAGTCACAGGCTAGACCTCCGTTGCGAGCTCGGATCCTACCTCAGATGTCGATGTTATGAAGTTGTGGCATATGAGGTTGGGACATATGAGCGAGCGGGGAATGACCATTTTGAGTAAAAGAGGCTGGTTGTGTGGTCAATGCACAAGTAGCTTGGATTTTTGTGAGCATTGTGTATTTGGCAAGCAAAAGAGATTGAGCTTCTCAACGGCCATTCACCGGACCAAGGAAACGTTGGATTACATCCATTCGGATCTTTGGGAACCTTCTCATGTGCCATCAAAAGGTAATGGTTCTCGCTATATGCTTACTTTCATTGATGATTTTTCAAGAAAGGTTTGTGCTTATTTCTTAAAGGAGAAAAGTGAGGCCTTTAAAGTGTTCAAGGAATGGAAGACACTCTTAGAAAATTAGACTGAAAAGAATATCAAGAGGTTGAGGACCGATAATGGTTTAGAATTTTGTAACCACCAATTTGATGAGTTTTGTAAAGCCGAAGGAATTGCTAGGCACAAAACATTGGTTAATACTCCACAACAAAATGGAGTTGCAGAAAGAATGAACTGTACATTGCTTGAAAGGGCTTGTTGCATGCTTTCCAATGTGGGTCTTGGCAAGGAGTTGTGGGCGGAAGCGATTAGCACGGGGTGCTATTTGGTGAATTGATCTCCCAAAACTTCCATAGAGTGCAAAACACCCGAAGAAGTATGGTCGGGTAAGCTGGCTAATTATTCAAACTTGAGGGTGTTTAGTTGTCCCGCTTATGTTCATGTAAATGAAGGGAAGATGGAGGAAAAAGCAAAGAAGGGTGTTTTTGTTGGGTATCCCATGAATGTGAAGGGGTTCAAGGTGTGGTGTCTCGCATCGTCTAAATTTCTCATTTCAAGAGATGTCACTTTTGATGAGTTAGCTATGTTGAAATCCAAGGATGTTGTGCTCAAGCCGACCATTATGGAGAAGGAGAAGATTGACAAGAAGGTTGAGTTTGAGGTGCCGGTCCACAAAGTGATCAAGAAGAGGCTATACAACATGAAGATTCTCATCTAGAAGAACAAGAAGAAGTTGAAGAGCAATCATATTTGTTGGCAAGACAACGTGAAAAGAAGAGAAATTAGAAAACCGGTGAGATATGTTGATTTTGCTTATTGTTTTACAGCTTTTGAAGAGGTAGAGTATAGTGAACAATCATCTTACAAAGAAGCTATTTCTTCCAAAAATGCAATGGATTGGGTTTCCGCTATGAATGAAGAGCTTCAATCGTTGGAAAGAAATCACACTTGGACTCTTGTGAAGCCACCTAGTGATAAGAAGATTGTGGGTTGTAAGTGGGTCTTCAAGAAGAAGGTAGATGGTTCAAGACCAGAAAGTCTTTGGTATAAGGCAAAACTTGTGGCGAAGGGTTATAGTCAAGTTCAATGTGTGGACTTTAATGAAGTATTTTTCTCCTGTTGTCAAGCATACCTCGATTCGAGTTCTGCTCTCTTTAGTAACAATCAAGGATTTGGAGTTAGAGCAATTGGATGTGAAAGCTGCTTTCTTACATTGTGATTTAGAAGAGCAAATTTACATGAAGCAACCAAAGGATTTTGAAGTTGTGGGAAAGGAGAATCATGTATGTTTGTTCAAGAAGTCACTCTATGGCCTCAAGCAATCACCTCGGCAATGGTACAAGAAATTTAACTCATTCAAGGTTAGTATAAATTTCTCTCGCCTAATTATGATAGTTGTGTTTACTTCAAGAAGTTGAGTAGCGGAGAATTTATCTACTTGTTGCTCTATGTTGATGATATGTTGATTGTTGCTTCCAATATGGAAGAAATTGTAAGATTGAAAGAACAACTTGGTTCGGCATTTGAGATGAAAGATTTAGGGGCCACCTAAAGAATCCGTGGCATGGAAATATCAAGGGACCAACCCAATCAAAAACTCTTTCTCTCACAAAAGGAGTTTGCAAGAAAAGATAATATGTCATTTTGGCATGGAGAAAGCCAAGATTGTTTCCACCCCTTTTGCAACACATTTCAAGCTTTCAGCTGCTATGAGTCCTAAGTTCGAACATGAGAAGAAGTGTATGGAAAATGTTTCATACTCAAGTACAGTTGGGAGTCTTATGTACTTGATGGTGTGTACTAGACTCGACATAGCTTAAGTCGTTAGTGTGGTGAGTAGGTACCTTGTTTGTCTTGGAAGAGGACATTGGGAAGCGATAAAATGGATCTTTCGCTACTTGAAAGGTACCACTAATGCTCATTTGGAGTTTGGAGGAAATGGGATACTAACGGGTTATGTGGATTCGGATTTTGGTGGTGATTAGATAAGAGGTGGTCTTTGACGGGTTATGTTTTTACCCTTGGAGGGTGTGCAATTAGTTGGAAGTCAACACTTCAATCCATTGTTGCACTCTTTAGCACGGAAGCAGAGTACATGGCAATCACAGAGGCTATTAAGGAGGTTATTTGGCTCAAGGCATTTCTTAGTGAGATTGCTTCTCTTGATGATCCTATCATGGTATTTTATGACAACCAAAATGTTGTTCACTTGACAAATGACCGAATGTTTCATGAGGACTAAGCACATTGATATATGGTATCACTTTGTGCGTGATGTGGTTTTTGAAGATAATGTGCTTGTAAAGAAGATTAACACCGAAGAGAATCTGACTGATATGCTCACGAAGCCTCTTCCCATTGCAAAGTTCAAGTTTTGCTCAAAGACAATTTCAATCTATTGTTAGTTTTTTTTGAGTTTGTTCTAGTTGATTTCTATTTACTTTCTAATTGTATAATTCGGATCAAGGTGGAGATTGTTATACTTTGACCCGAATTTATTACTTTGCCCTTTTGTGTTTAGGGTTTTACGTATCCCCTTTTATATCTCATTTTTTAATTAAGAAAATAGAGAGCCACTTTTATATAGGAGTTAAGCAAACTCCTAAAAAACATGTTTATTCTTGGGAAGTTATCATAACTCCATCTAATAAATCCGGATTAAAATTGTAGTAATAAATCCGGATTAAAATTGTAGTGTATATTAAGGTAATGAGATGTAAAACTGTACTTGTGAAATAAAGTTAAAGTTAGGCCGTTTTGGTTCACATTTCTGTTGGGATCCTAATCTCATGTCAAACCACATGAGTCATATTGCCCTTATATAAAAAAATGAATGGAAAATTAAAAAAATATTTTAATTTAAAAATAAAATAGTTATATTTTAATTTAAATTACATTAATAAATAAATTTTGTTAATAAGATCTAATATTGGGATTTATAAATTCTAACACATGTAAATATTTTAATAAAACAATATTATTTTTAATAATTTTAAATTTTAGTCATTTTTTAAAAATTTGTCAACTCTGCTCCATTTAGTCAATGGACTTAACGAACAAAATGCTCTAAACGTTTTTATTAGCCCATTGCAATTCCTTTTTCGGTACTGGACTATATTTAGATTGACAATTTTACTTGAAAAAAAAAATATGGACCATTAATCAAAATTTCAACTTTTATAATAGTAATTAATTAATTGACTTCAATGAACTTAATTGCATTTAATTAAAATTAAATTCTTCAACATTAAATCTATTTGTTAAAATAAGTTTTAATTTTTAAAATAAATACATTTAAAGAAACTATTACTTAATAAAAATAAAAAATATCAAGTATAAATATAATATTTACAATAAACAAGATAATTCTTATATATATATATATATATATATATTTACAATAATATTTTACCACATTATATTTAAGAACTTTTAAATATTTAGGATGATAAAAAGCAGAAAATTTAAGTAATTACAAACATATTAATTACAATAATAAAAATGAATATTTAAATTAAAATTATTATAAATTTTCATTTTTATTATTTAATATTTTACCTATCATATTCGATATATTCATAATATAATTTGGATAGTTAAAAATAAATTATTATTAATATAAATAAGTTATCAATTGCTTGGAGATGGAGCCTAACAACTCAAGTATACGCTATTATATTTTTAATACATTATCCAGTTACAACTTTATAAGATTAAGTATGATTATATCATTAACATAAAGAGAAAGTTAGAAAAACATATATAACAACAACTTTGCAATATGGAAATTACATTTAACCTACTCTTAGAAAACTCATTATTGTTTCGCCCATAATGCATTTTATCACTAACATTGTGATAAAGCTCAAGTGTGTGCTGAGTTATATAAAAAAAATCACTTAAAGACTAATAAAACTTTTTTATACCATCATGAAAAAATATCAATTAAAAAAAATCATCCATACGATCAAATTAATGTCAATTTATAATCTAAGTTTGAGGGACTTGTCTACTTGTATTCAATATTCTTGAAATATAACTAAGATACTTATTATATATTATTTGGTTATAATACCATCACAAGATCGAATATGATTATATCATTGATAAAAAAAAAAAATAAGGTTATAAAAACTTATATAGCAACCCTTCAATCAAGAGACTATAACTCATTCTTTTTATATTGATATTTACTTTCTAATTCATTTTCTCTTGTTTACTTATTACCTTAAACATTTAAGTATTATTAGTTGATAGACTTTCAATTCACTTAAAAAAAGTTCATTATTCTCTTGTTGACTTATTATTGTCCATATCTCGGTTCATTATCAAGAAATTTTACCTCATTAATAGCTGGGTTTAAAGATATTCAATTTTCAATGACAAGAAATATGTTATTAAATATTTTTAATTTTTATAATTTCTTTTATGCATACTCTTTTGAAAATATAAAATAAAAAAGTATATAATTTATACGAATATGTAGATTAATGAGTTTAAATTTTAGTATACTCTTGAGTTTTGTTTTTATATGTAGATAATAATTAAATTCTTCACGTGCTTTATTTGTAGTCAACTGAGGAAGTTTTAATGTGTAGAATATAAATGAATGATTAATTTTCAACACGGACACATTTAATAACCAGCTTACCCACACAGGTGAGTTCATACCCTACAAGAAAATATGACTTTAACTTAGGTTGAAAATAGATAAAAAGTAAAGGAAGTCAATGCTAAAGTGTGATTAACGTTGCTCTTGCGAATGCAAAAAAGTCCATGCTCCACGAGTGGAAGCTATACATTTTAATATTGACTTATGGATGGACGTTACTACTGCCCTAACCCATTTAATGTAAATGACATTTATTTAATGCTAAATGTTAGAAAAAAGATTTTATAGTATCGCAAAAATATATTAGTGACCGATTTTAATTGTTTAGCTATAGAAGAGTGTAGCTGCTAAATGCATTTTGTTGCTGTGGTTTCAACTGAAAATAACTACATTTGATTCAACCATTCGTTTTGTCTAATGTTTTTCGGGTGACAAATCTAGTGATGTAGAACTTTTGTCTGAAAAAACAAAAAGCAAATGAACATGAATTTTTTTTCTTAAAAACTAAAAAAAAAAATATTTCGGATTTATATCAAAAAATTAAAAACCAGTGTCACTATAATTACTGGTCAATAAAAATATCTATAAAAAAATTGAGTTCATGAATTACTACCGAAGTTGATAAACCTTAAGACTTTATCTAATGTTCTTGATACAACAAATTCTACAGTGAAATGTTTTGTGTGATGCGAACTAGAGACATTAAAGACAAGAAAGTTGAACATGAGAATATAAATTGTGAATGACAAATTCATGATGAGGACATATGTCTGCAGGCTTAGTTAAGCCAAATAAATTATTTCATCTAAATATTATAAAAGGGTAAGACTATCTAAAATCTTAAATAATCATTTGACAAAAGATTAAATATCATAATACGAAACGAAACAATGATTAAATGGAAAGACAATACTATAATATTTCTTACTAGAATAAAAACAAGAAATTCTTAATTATTATTTATGATATGATAAACTTAATGCAATGGATAAGATTATTTAGATATTTTCTTCTACTCTATTTAAAAACCTTATATGTGTTAATTATTAAATTATGTTTTTTACCATATTACCTAGAAGATTTATCTCTTATAACTAATCATTGAACCTTATTTGTGTCACTTAGTGTTTGATGTATTTTGAGGAGTACAAATTAAATTATACGTAGATAGAGGTACTATCTTAAGGATTTAAATGAGTGGCATTTGATTCAAATTATTATTTACATTAAAACTCATTTATCATGATTAACTACTACAAAGATGATTTAAAGTGATGCACACAGTCAAATAGTGATTTGCCTATGCCGTAGTTTAATGTTTGAGATAATTGTTCTCACTACTTTTGTTTTTGGTGTGTATTGTTTTTCTTTTTATAAATTTGATAGAGATGTATTAAATATGTATACATATGACATCTCCATTTGAGTGACAATTATCAATAGTGGTGGTGAATAGGATAACGTTTAGAGAACAAAGGTCATCTTTGTTAACTCTATCTAATCAATCACCAATGTTTTTACTGTTCTAACAACTATGATGCATGTTAATTCATTCAATGTTATATCAATCAATCAAATTTCTTAAATATACCATGAATCAAAATGCTGAAATTTTATAGATACATATTAATCTTATGAAATATGTAAATATTTACTCTAAAATCAAGACTCTTAAAATGAATGAATTGTGAATTTCAATTATTATTGGAGAAAGACATGATGTTGATAAAAATCATTAAGGCTTTATTTGGATTGAAGAGTACATTTGAAGGAGCGAATTTGAGTTGATTTGAGATAAAAATGTGTGAAAAGTTTGATTGTTTAGATTAAAAAAATATGGTGAGAAAAGAAGAGAAAATTTACAAAAGCTTGTGAGTGATGTAATAGGTATAGTTGATAAAGTAACTTTTTTAATAGATGAAATTATAGTTAAAATTAATTTAAGATTAAATTAATATTATTATTTTATAATTTTTATTTATTATTATTATAATTTATTTATTATTATTGCTTTATTATTTTTATTATTATAATTATTATTTATAATTTTTTATCATTGTTTTTAGTTTTTAATATTAATATTATTAGTATTTTATTTTTATAATTATCTTATTTTTACTAGTATTTTATAAATTATTAATATTTGTTATTGTTACTAATATTTTATTATTATTATTATTGTTATCATTATTATTATTATTATTTTATAGTTATATCACATTTATTATTATTATGTTATATTATAAAATTAATTATATTTATTTTATTAAAAATATAAATATAAATAATTATAAATTCATAATAACAATTAATTAGATAAAAATATAATATATATTTGATATAATAAAATATTTATTATATTTAAAAATATTTATTATAATATATATATTAATTATACAATAAATATTTTATTATATTTTGTTATCTTTCCTCGCAAATCTGTTTATTGGTGCGAGAAAAGAAACTTTCATTATTCATTTTATCGTTTTCTTACTTTTATTATTTTTAATTTTTCGATAATCCAAGTTTCATCGCACTTTCATTCCCGTTCTGTATCCGTCTTTGGAACTAAACGGTACCTACGGTAATCATCTAAGGAAGAATTTTTAAAAGACCAGACTCTATCTTCTCACAAACAAAGTTTAGGCTATTAAAAACTTGCTAACATGAACAAATTCGATGAATAATTAACATAATTTTACTTTCATCTAATATATCCTAGTTTCACTTAGGAGAATATTTTGAATATATGTATATGAGTTTATATTTTTGGACACCATGCTTTTGTCTTAGTTGTTACATGAATTGAAAAAAAAGTATATACATGAAAGTTCTGATCTTGTAGAGCACAGATATAAGTTGTCATACCAATTGTCTATACTGCTCAAGAACATCAAGGAAATGAACATCAACTTGGGGCAAGTAATGATTTTTTCTTCTAGTATACTTGTTGGTTTAGCTCAAAGAAGACTAATTTCATCAATTATATCCAATGCATATTTATTTTTGCTACCAAAGGAAAACACCAGTTGAGGAATGAGTTAAATTAATAAAATACTTTAGAGCTCTTTGGATCTTTCATATGAAAATAGGTATCCATTGGCAATTAATTCTCAAGGACTACATTGTTGTGTGGTTTTTGTTAAACCACATACCCAATAATAAAATGAAAAGATTAATTAGAAGGATACATTTTAATCTTTTCTCAATCATATTTCATTTCAAACTATATTATTGACTTACATGTGTATTTCATTTATTTAAAATCATGACCAATACCAATATTTTAAGGCAAAGGGTTAAAACAAAACCATTATATTACATTCTCTCTTAGGTTAATGATATTTCACACACATACACAATGAGTTTACTTACAAATTTCAAAATAAGTTGTGATTTTCTTCTTATTTTAATGTATTATGTGACTACTAGATCATTATTTTAGGAAGGTTATAATTACTGCAAGTATTATTATTATTTTTTGACAAAGTAATATAGCTCATAGAATAAATTAAGTTTTAATTTTATAATTATTGATTGTTAATAATTAATTTTATAATGTTTCAGGATTTGACTCCTCTTTTCAAGAATGATATATTGTAGACATGAAAATAATGAGCAATGTATCATCTTTAATATATTTAGTAGTTAGGTTTTAGTCTTAATTTCTTTACCTATAAAGTACTTTAGGTTAAAATAGACAATTTACTTATTATAATTGTTTTTTTTTTGTTTTATTAAAGCTATTATGATTATATGACTGAAATTGGTAATTTTGTTTACTAGGTAATAAGTATTATATTTAAGAAAAATCTTACATTTTATATCGGTCCTAATCATAATCAAAATAGAAAGAGCACAATCTATGGGGATTATGGTCATAATTAATATAAAATGTATAATTTTCTATATCATTTACTTTCATAATTAATGTAGAATGTCACTACAGAAAAACTTAATTTTAAAAAGGGTTTTTTATTGGAGGTTTCAAAACCTCAATTAAATTACACACCTAATAACAGTTTTTAAAACTTCTGACAGCTCTTTTAACTTTTTTTTTTTTAAATTATATTATTTAAATAATTGAAAATTTGTTAAAAAAACACAGGTGAGATTTCATCTTCCACTTCACTCTCAAACTTTTTAAATCCGTGCACCAACTTTCTGTGTCTTACCCATGCAGGAATTTTCATTTTCAACTTCAAAGAAGGTTCTGCTCCACGCACAGAAAATTACTACTCTCACAGTTTCGTCATCTCTAACTTGTTTTCCTCCATTTTAAAATTAATTTTCACTTTCTTTCACGCCCTAATCACTTCTACGACTAAATCTTATTGTGTTCTTTGTTTTTATAAACAAATTGTTCATAAGTGATGCATTGTCATTTTAGAATCGAGTCAGGTGTTTTCTTTACAGGAAGGTTTTGGCGCCTGAGATGTTTAATTTTACATAGCAAAAGCTCAATCTGCATATGATTCGAGGTAGGATGCCTCTTATTTTAGATTCTCCTACTACTTATTTAGGGTTTGTTGAGAAGAGAAAAGTGTTACGATTTGGAGGCTAAGATGGGAGAGCAACATCCTTATCGTTGAAGTAAAAGTAAGATTTGTTGGAAGAGGAAATGGAAGAGAGAATGCTGGAAAAGTTATCTTTCATTGTCAATTCTTCACTTGTCCATGTTGTGTACTCACTGTAGAGATGTTTTTGGATGCTCCTTTTTGCAAATAAGATTGCAAGACGTCACATACCTGTTG
>Ga0099824_1010498_pt1 | contig 10878 bp, 4 predicted proteins | sample SiratrowhiteBW_FD_76837 | JGI IMG/M metagenome (GOLD analysis project Ga0099824, IMG submission 76837) | Root nodule microbial communities of legume samples collected from California, USA - Siratro white BW | ecosystem: Host-associated > Plants > Roots > Nodule | place: USA: California... | reverse complement strand
TATATAATTGATATTAATCGATTATGTATATAATTAATTAAATATTATATTTTATATTTATAATAATTAATTATATTATATATATATATATAATTATAACAAAATTTATTTATTATTTAATATAGTTTTATTATTTTTTATTATATTATATAGTTATATTCTGTTATATATAATTAATTATGATATATTTAATATATAATTAAATTTATTTTTTATTAATTATATTAATATTTTATTTTATTTTATTATAAATTTAATTATTATATATATATTTTTAGTTATTTATTATTTATATTAAAATTATAAATATTTTTTATTTAATGATAAATATTTAGTAGTATTGAAATTAATATTTTTATTTAATTATAAAAATCAACTCTCCCTTCAAATCTTCTTAGGAGAAAAGAGAAAGTTTGAAGGGAAAGTTTTCATTGTTTTTCACATTTTTTGTTTTATTTTTTCAACTTTTTGTTGCTTTCCGTTCTCGATATGTTTTTGTCATTGAAAACAAACAGAAGCCTAAATGATGGGACAATAAAGAACACATGAGGCTAATTAGTAAATAGAAAATAATGGCAGCCAAAGAGGTGTCTATTATAAAGCAGAAGGCTAAATTAATTGGTCACAACTTGAGGATACAAACTCCAAATACTTTCACTAGGATTAGGTGGAAGAAAATGAAAAATAAGCTAAAAGGATTACATATTCAGGGGAGTTGGTGTGGGACCCAATCTGAGTGAAAAAAAGGTTGCAACAATATTTCTAAGACAAATTCCGTGTTAAGGGGCTAAATAGAGTCAGGTTAAATAGGGTAGATTTAGTAGAATTGGTAGATAAAGAAAATATAGGATTAATAAGTAACATATAAGAGATGAAATGCAGTGTAAAGGAACAAAGTGCCTAAGACCAGACAGGGATAGTTTTTAATTCATAACTGAAAATTGGTATAAAGTTAAATTTAATATAACTTATCTTGTTAACCATTTTCAATCTCTGGGACAAATCCCTAGAGGATGCAATGCCTCCTTCACAACACTGGTGTGAAAAAAAAAAAAACCAATTGGATTAGGAGATTATAGGCATATATCCTTGGTGGGTTGTGCGTATAAAATCATTTCTAATGTGTTGGCTAATAGGTTGAAAAGAGTACGCTATCCAGGATTATCTATAGATTGCAATCGACTTTCCTTAAAGATAGGGGCATGGTACTCATTGCAAATGAAGTAGCCGATGGTACTCATTGCAAATGAAGTAGCCGATGAATGTAGAAGGAGCAATAAACGTGTAGTTGTTGTAAAAGTGGAGTATGAGAAAGCATATGATAATGAATTGACAGTGTTTATATTACATTATGAGAAAGATAGAATTTTGTAGCAAATAGATTGGTTGGATTAGGGTATGCCTTGAAACATCTACATTATCAGAAGTCCAAAAGAGTTAACCCCAACTAGAGAAGTTAGACAAAGCCCAAAAGAGTTAACTCCAATTAGAGAACTTAGACAAAATAACCCAATACCTTCATTCTTATTCCTTATTGTGACTACGAGGTTAGTAAAGATGGTTAGATAAGAAGCTAAGAATCAAATGTTCTAAGGAGTATTGGTAATAAGGGTTTTAACTTAAATTTATCACAATTTGTTGATGAGACATTGTTCTTATTAAGACAAGCATAAATAACATATTGGTGATAAAAAAACATGTTAAAGAGTTTCGAGTTGGCATTAAGAATAAATTTTCATAAGACCAAAATTGTAAGGGTAGAAATACAAAAGGAAGTAATGAATACCTATGCAAAGACCCTTAATTGCAATCAAATAATAATCTCCTTTACTTACCTATGCTTACCAATTAGGGAAAATCTTAAGAAAACATTATTTTGAAAAGGGATATTAGAAAAGATAAGTAACTAACTAAGTAATTGGAAGGATAAGATGTTGTCATTTGTAGGATAAGTATGTCTATAAAATTAGTAATTTCAGCATTGTTCTTATTTTACTTATCCTTCTTTAAAGTCCAAAAAAGTAATTTACTTCATCCATATTCATCTTCTTCATTAACGTTCATCTCCTTCGTCCATTATAATTTCTTTATTTTTTATTTATTTTAATATTTTATTTTATTAAAGATGAAAATATTTTACATAAACTATTTTAAATTAATATCACTAGAGTCAACTATATTAACGAAATAATTTAAATTAATATTAAAAATGTATTTTATTTAGTGTCAGTTAAACTAAATAAATCTTACAGTACAAAAAATTAATGTAAACTTGACTGATGCTAAATTGCTTTAATTAAAAACTTGATTTAAAAATTAATGACGAATTAGTTTCAACATACTTCATGTTACTTAAAGTTGATCTTCAAAATTTGGCATTAAAGAAGTAGCATTAATAAATTTCATACATATTTAACACAATAATGCTATGGATTAATTAATTAATTAAGTCAATTTTTACTTAGTAATATAAATTTTTAATCAACACTAAATATCTATTTTTTTATAATAAATTCACCATACCTTTTCTTAAATACTAAATATTATATAAAAAATAAGAAATTTTAAAAAGCTACCGTATTCATTAGTTTTCTTTAGTACGTGTCTAGAGAAAAGACATCATGTTCCATTTTTTTTTTCATCCTCCTTAATAAAACTCATTATGTGATTATAAATCGTGTCCGACTCCACCATATTATATAACATACCAAACATAAAATAAAACATATATGTAATGTTCATTCTTGTGTTAGCACGTCCACCAAATGTTGTATCTTTGGTTTCTTTTCTTTCGGTGGGTCATTGGTTTCTTGTTATGCTCTCCACCCAAGGTCCATATGTCAGACTTAGGAAATCCAATTAATCCCATGCATCCCGAAATTATGACATATCAAAGCAACCCTTAAATAAGCATCTATCTATCTATATCTATTTATTTATCTCTCTCTCTCTCTCTCTCTCTCTCTCTCTCTCTCTCTCTCTCTCTCTATATATATATATATATATATATATATATATATATATATATATATATATATAATTGACAGTTTTTTTTTCTTTTTGTTTAAATTTTCAATGTTGTGTATCGGTTTATTTAGAGGCGTTTTCCTTGCTATAAGGTTCTGGAATGCCAAAGCTATGGCACGCTAAGAGGCCGTAATATGAACTAGACAGAGACATGTTCACGTAGATGCAAGCAGGACGCCACTGTATATCTGTCTCGATTGGTTTTTCTAACAGCAAAATTCATATATCAATGTATTTTGGGTCTTTCTGGTTTTTTAACTGGTTGAGGATCTGAATATATGTTTTGGGGTGGTTGCTGTTAAATTTTAATATTTTTTTGGCTTAAAGTATAACAAAGTGTAAAGTTTAATATATGATTGAAACATCCTATTTTTTATTAATTTTTTTCCTGATAAAGAAGAAAAAAAAGCATGTGTACTAATGTTGCCGACAACACTGCATGACTCATTCATAATACCCATTCCGACAATATTTGAAAACTCATGCCGTTATTGCGCCAAGATTTTTGAAAAACATCGTCCTTTGTTATACTTCAACGTTCAAGTGTGTTATGCCTCATATGCGTTGCCATTATTCAGACAAAATCAACATTTCATTTATTTTAAGCAAAACATCGATAAATTCTTTAAATTATTAGTTCTTGATGATTTTTTGCTTACAATACTGGAAATCAAACTTAAATTCTCGTGCATATTCCCCTTAAACCTCCAAATACCATCGATACTGGTTTGTTTTATGTAAAGAAAATTTAAATTTAGCCCTTAACTTTACAACTATAAATCAAATCATTTATTTGCACTAGAAGTAGTTTATTCTTTTGTTTACTATATATGAACTTTGTCTCTATAATAGTAGAATCAACTCATATATAGTAATAAAATTCAGACACTAAATATTTTTATTTTTTTAAGTTAGAAATCAAAGTAACTTATTGCCATATCAAATTTATGAACTAAACTAACAGTTTTGAGAGCTGTTGACTAAATTTATTTTTCACATTATCAAACCAAATTCTCCGATTATTTAGTTTTTATATTAATCCATAGTATTTACAAAATTAATTCTTTGAGATACTGAAATTTGTCTAAGAAACTAATATTTTCTGTCAACTATCTTTTTCATGCAAATGGGTTTCAGAATTCAAATCCATTGCAACATCAGTCTATTCATTACCTACAAATCATTATATTTTGGGAGTAGTAATCCCTGATGGAGTGAGTTTAAAATAAGTCAGGTTTCGAAAGACAAAAAGGCAACACGAGAGATATTGTAGGTAAACCATGTATAATTGCTCTTAACAAAGAAGATATTGGTGCTGATTCTGTATAGGAGTAGACTTCTTCATGTTGTTAAGATGTGACCAAATAATGCAATCTATCACTGTCCCTATAATTAATCCTAAACCCATGGGAGGTTGGTGGTCTATATCCAAAATTGACTCAAAGGAGTATAAACACATTCATCAGGGCTAGTTTGTCTCCATTAAAGTTACCAATTTGAAACCCAATTCAACCCTAACGCCACTGTGTTCCTCCAAGATTTTTCCTCATTATCACTAGAAAATGTTGAACTTTTTAGGTTGGGTAATTATGTGCATGACATGTTCACAGTGGTTGAAAGTTGAAAGTGGAAACTATGAAACACGCAATGATTGCAGAACGTGGAATCAAATCGCCGAATCTATGTTTGAGAATTATCATATCTAATTCACCATAGTTGAATGTGGTTATGGTTGTACAAACTACTTTATAAAAAGATATTAGGAGAAAAAAAATGAATATTAATTATTTTATAAGCTACGGCTTTTTTTCTTTTCTAAGAGTTTTTATCGGAGAAATTCGTCGTAACGAGACAGGAATATAGGTTTAACAATAGAGGAGTCCTCACCAGTATTTATTAAGTAAAATATTAAAAAGAAAAACCTAGAGAAAAGAATAATTTGGGAAACTAGACATTGTTTTATATGTTTGGAAGGTGATAGCTCCTCCAACACCTATTGTAAAAAATGCTACCTCTAATTATGCAAATTATTTACAACTCTTAAAATATTTATATTTAAGTTAATAACAATTTAATTTTGATGTAAAAATCATACACAAAGTTTTTTAAGTGGCAAGTTGTCAAGACTTAATGTCGTAAACATCTAGATTAAGAAGATGTCAGCATCTAAATAATCCTATCTCAATCAAAATTTTGTCATCACAATAATATATAGATGCCCAAACATCACAAACAAAACGGATAGAATAGATGGAGAGAATGGAGCTAACGACAGAATTCAATAATTAGTTATGGGTAAGAATAGATACTCAAACAAAAAAGTTAGAGCGGAATGGGTGATAGAAGGAGACCAGACAAAGTTAAGAAAGTAAAAGAGGAGATAAAAAGATTTTTCAAAAATAGATTTAAGGAGAAATAAGACATAAATTTTAGGCTACAAGGTGTTCAATTCCCAGCCATTGCCACTAAGATAACGAATGATCAAAAGTAAAGGCAAGGAAATTATTTGAAAATCAGAGCACTTTAGAAGTTCTGGTTTACATGGGTTCAATTTGTTATTGAGTTTTAGGAAACGATTTCATGGCCAAAGGGACCAATGTTTCATTCATAATCCTCATTTCCAAAGATGATAATCCTCAAGGTTGAAATTAATATTAACACATATCTTTTGTGGGAAGATTGTATAAGATTATATCTAATGTATTATCCAGAAGAATGAGAGAGGTACTTCTAAAGTTAATAGATAAATATTGTGAAAACAGAAAAATATATAAGAAAGGAATGTTAAATTGGGTTTTTTTTAAAAAAAAAAAAAACTTTCAGGCACTTTCGCAAATATCATTTAAAGAGGAATATTCACATGATAGTTTTACATGTTACGTTATCACGTGATGATAATTGTGTATGATGATGAAAATCAATGTATGTTTAAGTAATTAGTGGTAATCCTTTTTTATTAAGCTCAATAGACTCAACTGTAGTACTTAACTAGTTTATTTGTTTAAAGTTTTTAGTGTTATTTGTTGACTTGACAATAATTCTTCTTTCTTCTATTAAAATGTATTTAATTTTTTTTTAAAATATTTGATTATGCTACTAACTGATTTTTCTAATATTTTTGCTTAAGTAGAACACTTTAACTTCAGCAAAAATAGAATATAAATTCAAGTTGAATCATTTAAGAGCCATGCAACTCAACTTTATTTTCAGTCCTATTTTTGCTCAGACAAACTCAATACCACAACTAAACCCATTTCTACCCAAATTTCGCTCCAATGAATAAGTTTTTGCTCAAACTATTTTTTTTTCTTCTAATCTTTTTGACTAGTTGAATATTTATGTTGTGATAAATGTGTAAGAATAATTACCTCTAGAAGGGGACATGAATAGAGTCTAAATTCAAATTGTTGTAAACAAACGCACAAGGCAAAATCGTCTAATATAAGAATATAAGTACATATAAGACAATTTTATACTTGTTCACCCTACCACTTGGACTATGTCCAGTTCTTCCTTAAACGAATTGTTCAAGAGGTTTCAATTACAAGTAAACGTTTACACTAAGTACACAAACCTCTTTAGATTACTCCTAGTACACAAACCTCTCCAAGTTACCATGAGTACACAAACATATTCAGGTTACACGAGTACACAAAACTCTCCAGGTTATACCAGTCTTAATCTCTTTCTAAGATCAAGACCACTCAAGAATGAAAGAAACACTCTCAAAAGAGTGAACAGTGAAAACTCATTGGATTTAGTTCACACTGGTGAAGATTTATAGAAAATTTTCACACAAACCACACTGACAAACATTCTTTACGGCAGATGAGCAGTAGTCGCTCACTATGCCTATAGATGATCGGATTTTTGACGCTTTGTAATATGTAAATCACCTAGCTTCTTCTTGTATCTTCAACATAGAAATGCTAAGATACCTCCTACATATACTTTTTACACATAGTATCAATGCTTTTATATTTTACAACATCAAGCATAAAAGCAAATGATCATATAATATGGAATGACCATCCATTGGATGTTTCAGACTTCAAAAAATATGGAATTAGATGGTTTCATCTACAAATTTCATAGACAATGTACCTATATGAACATCAGTCTTGGTCTTTGCAGTCATAAAAAATGGTCTTCCTAAAATCAAAGTAGACCTTTGTATAGAACTTTCATCTTGCATATCCAAAATATAAAAGTTACCTGGAAAAACTAATTAGTTGACTTTCACTAACACATCTTCAAGCACTCCTAATGGTTGAGTTGTGCTTATGTTTGCCAAGTGAATAATCACATTGATTGGTTTTAATTCTCCCAAATGTAGCATGTTGTAAATAATCGAAGGCATTACACTAATAGACACTCCCAAATCCAATAAGACATTAGTAAAAATTAGTTTTACATTGTAAAAGGTATCGAGAAAGTATCTGAATCATCAAATTTTTCAGGCATGTTAGAATGGGATAAAGATGTGACTGCTTAGAATTGTATTCTCTTCAAGGTCCTCTTGTAAGTACAAAGTTCTTTAAAAAATTTTACATACCTCAAAATCTATTAAATAACATACAATGCTATATTTATCTCTATCTTTTTAAGGTGTCACGTAATTCTTAATCACCTTCTAACTTCTTTGATTTAGTAACTTTTGAAGAAAATGACAATGGAACCTACTACTAGTTTTGTTTACTTGAGATCGTCTCATCAATTAAGATGATCTGAGATTGTCTGGTTATTATTATTTTTTAACATTCCTTAAGGAGATAACACTCACATTCCTTTAAAATTTTCCAAAAGTTCTGAGAGAAGTTATAGATTATTGATTAATTGTCCAATCTAAGTCTTTAAATCTTATATTATTATTAATATATCTTGTATTATTATTGCAAATCTACTTTGTAGATTCATATTTGTAGGTAATTATCTACGACTTTTCCATAGATAAAATTAATACTTAATATTTTTATTTATATTATTATTAGTATTAATATTTTTATTAATATTAATATTATTGTTATTATTAGTATTTTTATTAATATATTCAATATTATTAATATTACTATTATTGTTAAAATTAATATTATTTTAATATTATTATTAATCTTATTAATATTATTTTTACTAATAATAATATAATAATAATAGTCATAACTAAACTAATACTAATAATAATAATGATAAAATATTTATAATAATAATAATGAAAATAATAATAATAATAATAAAATTAATCACAAATTATGTGTTGATTATTTTTATTATTCTACTGTAGGAATATATGCCCGAGGAAATTATAAAGATGTAGATTAAGAAAACCATTACCTTATTTCAGTGGCATAGACCCAAACACGCAAGTTATTGGTGGGTCAGATTAGACCCAACACGAAGAAAATAAGGGAATAATTAAAAATAAAATAAAAAGTTAGACCTGTTTTGTTTTATTTTTGATTATTTTCGTTTGTTTACAAAATCAAGTTAACTGTTTTTCACGAATTCATTGAGATACAAGGAAAAAAATATAATAATTTGGAAAATTCTTAAGAATATATTCTCACTTTTATTCCCATTTTTATGTGGTTAGTCTGATCTAACTATATTTTATCACTTTCCTAAAATCCCTCCTTTCTTAGAACAAAACAATCATTTCAAAATAATTTGTTCTCATTTTATTTAGTTTTTCCTAATTAGTTTAATGGTCATTCAGTCTAGAAAACATTTTAATTAGTTACTCGCATTCCAATTTATTTTTGATTCTTTTTACTTCCTAATGGTTCAAACTTAAAAGTATTAAATTAACTTTCAAGTTTTTACACTGCAATAAAAGTACCTAAAAATAATATATCAGTCAATAACAATATGAATTAATTTGACATTATTATAACATGTAAAAACACATGTATTATTATTTCACATATATGTTATATTCAAAGTATAATTAACTACTTTTAATATTGTTACATTTAAAGTAGTGATAATGAAGATTTCTCAATCCGAGTCAGATCCCATCTGAGAACTGCTGCATTTCAAGAAGCAGTCTCAAAATTATTGGAGAGAAAAGAGATAACGATGAAGAAAAGAAAAGAACAAGACAATGAAGGGTTAAGTTCAGCGTGTGTTTTGAGTTTTGGTTCAATGCTGATAGGTCAAACAAAAGGAAGAAGATAAGGGTGGAAGTTTCGAAACATGGATTGATTATATGACTACGTTTTAACAGATAAGGACAGCAGAAAATATGTTCTGCAAGACTCTCTCCCATTACACGACATTTCCCAAGAATCGATACCATCATATGTGATATGTTTCACATGTGTTCCTTAAAACACGTTATTCCAAATATTAGGTTAATGGAATCTGACATCACTTAATTATTATTAATCTGCAGACTTTTTATTTAAGATTTTAATTACCTATTTTATTAGTAGTTTATTTTTAATTTTTATATATGTTGCATAGAAGGATGACATGTCAAGAAATAAGTTAAAATAACATTGTTGCATAAAATTTAGTAGTAAAATGGTGTTAATTTTCTATAACTTTTATTATATCCTTCATCATATTAGAAATATTACAATTTAATAAAATGTACGAAAATTTTAAAAATTTGATAGTAAAATGTATGAAAAAAAATATGTGAATCCAAGTCTGTATAAAATAATAACAATAACAATAAACAGGTAAAATATATAATCAAGCTAAAAATATTTATTTATTAAAAGATATTAATTCTTTAAATACATCTAGTTAGTTGTATTACCTTGAGTGAAAAATCTAAGTTCAGTAAAAAATAATAAGGATGAAAACTTAAATAGGTCCTTAAATTTGTAAGACACGATCATTCTAATACATGAAAGTAATACAATATAAAAATATTTTGAAAATGTAAATCACCTACTTTTGTCCAAAATTTAAAAATCATTAATTTATTTTAAGAACTAAAATAAAAATAAATAATTGATAATATATAAATTTATTTTAAATATTTTAAAATAACTAATATGATGTCATCTCACATTTTCGAATACAAATGTTATATTCACTCGATAATAAATTCCTCTCATCCATCGCCTTCTTTTCCATTAAACTTATATATATATATATATATATATAAGAAACGTTCAAATGAAGCACACGCAAATATAAAAGGACATGTAGACCCAAATGTTTTTCGTATAAGTATTTAACATTCCAAATGTTCAAAAGTATTAATTACTCTATGAAACATTAGAAAATATATAAAAAGCACTTTTATTTATTAACATGTTGAACATTGATGACGGATTATCACGGGATGAGGCATTAATATCAATAGATTTTATTGAATAACATGTTGAAAAGAGTCAAATGCGTGCTTTGACACAGTTCACAATTAGGTAAGGTTTATAGTTTTCTTAGAATAAGCTCAATGACGTAGTTATGGCTGAGTTATTCTTGCATAAATTTATATTTTATAAAGGTAGATACACATTCTTTTATCGGTGAAGATATCTCTTACTTTTTTAAGATATTAATATTTATTGGAAGAAAAATGATATTTTGACACTACATTTTCTCTTACTTCTGTTTGATACTCCGATGTGGCATGTATCGTCCTGCGTAACAATGAAAAAAAAACGCAGTTCGTTTCGGCATTCCACCCCTGAAACACATGTGTGTGTTCTAAAATTACAAACAGCGAACCACTTATTTGAACTGAGCTAACCACTTACTGTTTTCAGCCCTCAGACACGTGTGTGTTCCAAAACTACAACTACACACAACGAACCACTTATTTGAACTGAGCTAACCACTTAGTGTTTTCACCCCTCAGACACGTGTGTGTTCCAAAACTACACACAGCGAATC
>Ga0099824_1010493_pt1 | contig 10886 bp, 5 predicted proteins | sample SiratrowhiteBW_FD_76837 | JGI IMG/M metagenome (GOLD analysis project Ga0099824, IMG submission 76837) | Root nodule microbial communities of legume samples collected from California, USA - Siratro white BW | ecosystem: Host-associated > Plants > Roots > Nodule | place: USA: California... | reverse complement strand
CTATAATATAATAAATACAAAAATTAAGAATATAAAGAATAAACTAAATATATTTATTAATAGTTACAAAAAATATAAATATATATATATATATATATATATATATATATATATATATATATATATAATATCTTTTATTCGTAGATGGCTAAAATTTATGGGAAAATAATTATGATTGTACCAATATTTTGATGAGATATACTAAACTACCTAATCATTTTTCAAATGATTTTTTATGCTTAAGTTAGATCGTCAAAAGTGATATATGGATCCATATGTTTGATAAAGTGAAAGTAATTCTTGTGGTTTTAGGTCAAGTTATATACCTCATTGTTTGAGGTTCTGATTATAGGCCCCCATTATTTGTATTGGTCTTAAGATTTATTAAGATTAATATTTAAGGTCTATAGAGACCTCACTCCTTTCATGTTTTTATGTTTCTCTTTCATATGTGTTTGTTGTATAAGTAGAAGTATAATTTGATCAATAAGAGTTGTCAAGACAGAATCTTTGAAAGATTTTGATTTTTCTGGATGGTTAACTTGTGAAGAACCTAATTCTAATGTCATAGAATATATACAATACACAGTTCTATGTTCTAATGTAGAACTCTTATTGTTGTAAACTTATATATCATTTGTAATATATTATGAATATTTACAGAAGATGCGAAACGTCGACATACCTTTATATATGTGAAATGATATCACGAGTTATATTTTCTTTACGAAAATTTTATTTCACAAAAAGAAAAAGAAATTACTTACAAATTCTGATTAAATAACAAATATTTATATAGTAGTCGGATTGTTACACCTTTAAACATGGTCTTTGAGAAATAATGTTTGATTTCAATATGTTTTACCCTATAATTCAAAAAAGATGTTATTTGAAAAACTAACATTGACACTATTGTAGTAAAAGATTGACGTGGTACCTTCATAAACACTATAATCTTTTATTTGATTCTTTATTTATAAAAAATTGTGAGTGACAACTTGCAACTAAAATATATACAACCTCAGGCTTATTAAATGTTATGATTCGTTACTTTTTGCTCATCCAAGATATCAAGTTTCCACCAAATAAAATGACATCCATCATTTATATATTTTTTCCTTCTACTCTATCCCTAGCATGATTTTCATCACATTGTCTTTCCAATTTATAACTTTATTATCCTTTAAAATATAGACTAAAATTAGTTATATATTTCAAATAGCGAAATGTGCATTCAACCATAATAAGAAATAAGATGTACTTTCATTTGGTCAAATTGAAAACAAGCATATAACCACACATTTAACATTATGTTTGACTTAGGGGCTCTTACATAAAGTAAACAACCAATCATCTAGTGATATACGATGATATCAACTTATCTTGATTAACTTTTTATCCAATACTTGAGGTTGTATACATTGACGTCTCTATCTCTTTGGCATCAACTAACCTTATATCTCTTCTTTAAAGGCTCATTGACATACTTCATTTATTGTGGTTATACGACACCATCTATTTGCTTCATACATAAATACAATAGGAGTTTAAGTTTTCTCATCATGCTCATTTCAAACTCATTATGCATAAACACAAAACTTCTTATCAAAAGGTTTGTTAATAACCTTGAAATTTAAATAAATTTAAATTTGTGAAACATAAATTTAATAATAATAAAATTATGAGAGTGATATTTGTGAAACATGATAATATATTTATCTTTGTAGGTGAATTTATACTTAACTCAATCTCATAAAATCAGTTTGTAAGTTTAGAATTGCACCACACTTATATATATATATATATATATATATATATATATATTAATTTGACCTTATTTCTAATTGACATGAGATTTTCGACACACCCTTTATGTTGAGGAATAAATATCTTAAAGGTGCGATTAAATATTTATAAATGATCTAATAAAAGTATGATAACGTGACATAATAACTCCAAAAATTTCACTATGTAGACTTTGAATGACTTTGATAATATTTTAGAAAGTCAATCTATGTCTAAGTCAATCTCATAAAATGAAAATTGCACTTGACTTGATTTTGTTTCTAATGAAAAAAGATTTCAATCATTTTTTTTTTATAAAACCATTCTCTAATAGAAATGAACTTAATCACTTTGTACAAAATTTGATGAAAAAATTAGACTCTCAAAGAAGATTATAACCAAATTATTTTATTTTATTATTTATTTAATTTTTTCTATTTTAAAAATATAAACAAATAATTTTCTACATGTTATTTAAATAAATACTTTTATAAAATTGAGTTATTTCAAATATACTAATTTTAAGCTTGTGTAATTGCTTATTTTAAAAGCAAGAAATTTTATATTTGTTTTAATAATTAAATCCTATTCACTTTTTAAATCTGTGGTTCTTTTAAAATCACTTATTTTAAATACGGTTAAATGTACTTATAATTCTTTGATATATTTTTGATGTTTTTCTATTTTAGTACATTATATTTTAAAAGTTTTAATGTTATGCTTTATGATTTTAAAAAATGTTTTTAATATTATAATTAATGTTTTTACTTTTTTAACCAATTTGCTAAATATTATACTCAATGTTTTTAAAAAACATTCAGTAACATCTGTATGAAATTTAAACTATAATTATTACCGATTTGTGTTTTGTTTTTTCTTTTTGAAATCTCGGCTTGAATGCGACTGCAACAAATTTGAACCGTAATGTTAGAGAGAGGATAGGAGAGAGAAAAGTCGAAAACGAACTCTCTCACACCAATGCACAGTGGATGACGTGTCGCACCTACCGCTATATAAATACACAATCTGCCGTTTTGCCATTTTTGATTTTTGACTTCAATAGCCTCCGCTCTTCTTCGAGCGGGAACCAGACATTTTTACCTCTTCCGTCTCTCTCTCCTGTCTCTTTCGCTGCATGTCTCTCTGCTTCTAGGGTTTTCAATTTGCTCTTCCTTTCGCAATTAGCGCTGACCGACGCCATGAATCTGCTCCACGGCGCCAAGGTTTGGCTCGAGGACCGGGATTCTGCTTGGCTGCCAGCTGAAGTGCTCGATTCCGACGGCAACAAGATTCTGCTACTAACTGATTCCGGCAAGAAGGTGAGCGACTTCACGCGATGCTGCGAATTTGAATTTTGTAGTGATTTTGGTAATCTGAGGAGGTTTTTTGTGCAGGTGTTTGCTTCCAAGGAGAAACTGTTGCCGAGGGATGCTGATGAAGAGGAGCATGGCGGATTCGAAGACATGACGCGGTTGGCGTACTTGAACGAGCCGGGAGTGTTGTTCAATCTTCGAAGACGATACGCGCTCAATGATATCTATGTGAGTGTTTGATTTTGGATAGTTGGTAGATGTTGAATTCCCGTTGACTAGAGGTTTTGGGTTTGACTGATAGATATTTTCGTTGTTGGAAAGTGAAGTACTCATATGGAAGTATTGTTTTAGGTTTTAGCAGCTTTTAATTTTTCGAGTATGGTCACTTGCTTGTTTGGCTTACAAGTAAAGTCAATTCCAGGCAATTTGACGTGTGTTTGAATGTAAAACACTTAGCTGAGGTTAATTAAACATACATCATATTCAACGACTCAATACTACTGTAATTTAAACAAAACGACAGTGAATTGCGTGAAAAGTGATTTTCAAGTGTTTTTTTAGTTTTTGAAAATGTGAATAAATATTTGCAAATCCAGGACAGCACAACCCACCTCTGGAGTAGGTTTCACCCTCACCAAGTACGCCCCAGGTTATTCACACCCTTGAACTAGGACTGAAAACAGAAGAATGGAACGATAAAACATCTCCAAACTTTTTTGTTTTTTGGTTTTTAAAATACTTGTTTTGGGAACTTTTCAAAATTTTGGTTGAGAAACTGATTACTGAGTAGTGTGGGATTGTATTAAAAATGTTCTTCTTGCCAAATAATAGTAAGTATATATAAACATACCCATAATATATATATTTTTGGTATTTTTTATGTTGCTATTGTTTACAAGGAGTTGCATTGGCGATTTTGACGAGTGCACTGTTTAATGATCACGTACCAGAATAAACAATTTCAAATCTATTAATTAATATAAATAAACTGCACATTTTGAAACTTCAGTTGTTCTTTTAGGGATTTCGGTGGATGAAAGTTTTTGATTTTAATGCATTTGCAGTTGCTAATATTAACCGTGAACCATTTTGATTTGTTTGTGAACTGTCATTTTATGCTTTTTTTCCTGACTTGCTTTTCTTTGCTAGACATATACAGGGAGCATTTTAATAGCCGTTAATCCGTTCACAAAGCTTCCACATTTGTATGATTCCCATATGATGGAGCAATATAGAGGAGCTCCATTGGGTGAGCTTAGCCCACACGTTTTTGCTGTCGCTGATGCATCTTACAGGTGAGTGTGCATTTGATGTGTTTGTGTTATATTTACAATTTTTACACTATTTGCTACTTGCCATTTTGTGTTGTAAATTTGTGAGATTTTGTTGGTCATGATTTAGAGCAATGATGAATGAAGGTAAAAGTCAGTCTATCTTGGTCAGCGGCGAAAGTGGTGCTGGAAAAACTGAGACAACAAAATTGATCATGCAGTATCTTACCTTTGTTGGTGGACGTGCTGCTGGTGATGATAGAACCGTTGAACAACAAGTTCTTGAAGTAAACAATTATTGAACTCAATCAATCATGATTTCAGAGATAGTTTATTTCTAAGTTTCATTTGCTATTTAAAATCAGTATGGGATGCTAATTTCGCTATTACTTGATTCAGTCCAATCCACTTTTGGAGGCATTTGGTAATGCAAGGACTGTTAGGAATGACAATTCAAGGTGAATTTAGTTCTCGCTTTTGTGTTTATAATTTTTTTTCTACTCTATTTCTTGCATTTTATCTTCTTTTAATCCTATGCAATATTCTACTTTATTTAAAGAATAAGACTGGTTTAGTGTTTGGGATTTTAGGATTTGGCTCATGAATAGTATATCCCCTGAACATCCTTGGTTGGGGTTGAAATTTTATGGAAACAAATTGTTGAAGAAAACATGTTTTTCAATATGTGACATTTTTTTAATTAGTATCCAATCAAGTGGGGAGTGTTTTGAGAGGAATTCTTTATTCGTATTTTTTTTGATTGGCAAATTTGTTGTTTTATGGGATTTCTTTAGGTTTTATTCCTCTAAGTGCTTGTTTGGGGAAAATTATTTTCCTGGAAAGAATTGCCTTTTTTAGGACTCTTTTATGAAAAGTGACTATTTCTCTAAAATAAGTTAAATCCAACATGCATTGAGTGTATTATATTATAGGGACCAATAGCTTGTCTTAATATGTGAGTTTATACCTAATTCAAACTCACAAAATTGACTTGTAAGGTGAGGATTGAACTTCACTTATATTATAATTTAATCTTATTCTTAGTCGACGTGGAATTAGTTAACCAATGAACTTGATCAGATAAACTTTAAATGACTTTGATACCATTTTAATAAGTGAGTTTATATCTATTTTTAGTTCACAAAATTGACTTGTAAAGTACGGATTGCATCCTGCTTGTGTGTGTATATAAATTTAATCTTATTCCTATTTGATGTAGAATCTCTATAACTCGTTGTCTTGTACAATTTAATGTAAAGAAACACAATATTTTGATTTTTTGCTATTGGAGCCAATGCCAATGAAAAGACACACATTATCTTATCAATTGGATGGATGTCTTGTGTTGAAACTCAGAAAAATACACACCTTATTGAAACTAAGGTTATCAATAGAAGATAATGGCCTTTGGTGATGAGTAAAAAATTCATCATATACATATGTCATGGCAGCCTATGGCAGAAGCTGTAGTGGACAAAAAGGTATATATTCAAAAGCAGAAAAAAAAAATTGAAAACAGCATAAATATATAGCAACAACTTTCATAAACTAAAATTCATGTAAATATCACAATTCTCCAATGAAAAATGTTGTAACATTCATTGAAGTTTCATAATCTCATTACATATAGAGATAAACATAACAGTTCAGAAAAAAACCTATAAAAAGATAGAATTATAAGAATAGTTTTTTTTTTCTAAAAGGAGAACTATAATTCTGAAATTTTTAAAAAAGAGCACACAAATATTTAATAGATGAATAACAAGTATAGCGACATAGAGGGTTAATGGAGAGAAAAATAAAAGGAGAGAACAAGAGATGGAGAAGAAGAAATATGAAGAAATCACGAACAAAGACTAGCAAAGAAAATAAACAAATTGAACAAGAGATGGTTAAGGTTTCTGGAGTTGGTGGTGGCTGGAGAAGTGTCGTAGGAGTTGCTTGGCAGCAACTTCGGTGGTTTGCAGGTGAGAGGAAAGTATAAATTCTTGGTTTCTTCTTTTTTCAAGGTTTACTAGATTTATGACAGGTAGGAAGTGTGAATTTGGAATATTCTCGGAAAGGGAGTTCTAAATAATGTTTTTTAAAATGGGCAAAGATATAACCCTAAATTGGATTTTTTGAAACAAATCATAAAACCCTGCGAATTTCTGCAATGGGCATGGTAAATTGTAGTGGCCATGGCAGGCATTATGATAAACAATGCCAAAAAGCTTCAAGTAGCAGATGGCAATGAAAGTCAAACTTCCATGCCATACCTGTATGACATCACCATAATAGTTTTTTGACAACATTTGTTGAAATCACTAACTTTCCTACTTTGCAGTAGTTTTCCTCTTTAGTTGTGGGCTTTGTACTTATAAAAATCGTGCTACTCATTATGTATTTTAGGAAGTTTTTTTCTTTTCTATTTTATCCTTGCTATAAATTTATTCTTTATTACAGGTGTATCTTGCTATTGATACTAGGATTATGTATTTAAAAACAATCCCATAATTATAGGGATTTGTTTCCTTAGAATTAGCTCTCTATATTTTCTAAAATAACGAACAGGCTCATGTATTTATGGGTCCAATGACCTCATTAATGAAATACCAAAAAAATATATTATTCTTTCTAGATTTAAGATGGTATCATTGCCTATCCAAGTGTGGTCTTTTGGGCCTATCGTGTCAACTACTATTTGAGTAACGGTTGGACTATCCACAAATATATAGTCGTACACTTGGGATGTTTAGTTTTCGGTGCGAGGGGGTGTGTTGGAGATCCTATATCGAGTAGAGATAAAACCAAATTAATATATAAATTGGAATAAACATTATCTTACAAACTGGTTTTGTGAGATTGAGTTATGCTTGAACTCACTTACTAGTGTCACCCATTATCGGGTCTCTGTAGGACCACTCACAAATATTTAGTTCTATGTTCGAGATGTCTAGCAAATCTCACATTGACCAAAGAGAATGGTGATGTACAATATATAAAATGGAGCAAACCTTACTTTACAATCCTGTTTTATGAGGATGACTTCGATTTTAATTCCACTTTTTAATATGGCATTAAAGCCTATCCAATGAGGTTTCTTGGGCATATTGGTCACCGACTATTGGGCCATTGTTGGACTACCCACAAAATCTAGTCCTATGCTTGATATGTCTAGTTCTCGGTGTGTGGCGCATTAGAGATCCTACATTGATTAGAAATAAAGACAAATTATATTATATAAATTGGAGCAAGTCTTACCTTACAAGCCGTTTTTTGCAAGCTTAAGTGAGGTTTGAATTCCAATTCCTAATAGTACTCATGTCATGTTATGCCCTCGCACACGTTCTTGTCAACGAAGTACCTCATTTAATCTTGTTCTCTCAATGTTTTCATTTTTTACCCTTTCATGTCTTTGGGTCTACGTGTTTATCCATAATCTAGACCTTGGTTTTGCTTACTTTCAGGCTGCACTCATGAATGTGTTTTCCTAGTTTATACTATTATCAAAGGGTTAATAAATGCTGTTGACTCTTCATCATTATCTAATGTTTGGTGATGTTTCTTTCCTCGAGTTTGTTCCCTTTGTCTCCATTTCATTATCTTTTGAGTTTTATGTCCAAGTCTTTACTCCTCCATCCTATTCCCATTCAGTATCATTCACTAGAGCTGCCTCATATAATCATATTCAAGAAGATCCTCCTCTCTGCAGTATTATTTAATGGTGGCTATGTTGGTAACATGAGGAATGGTGGTCATGGTTTTTCAACAAATGTTCAAAAACTAGACAGAAGGAATTGGGCCATGTGGCCTGGAAAAGGGTTTAAAACCCTAAACCAAGCAGAAAGTCACGATACACTTCCCTCTAATGAGTCATGATGACCTGCGCCTCCTCCAAGCATCTAACCTCCCACACTCCGGTTATTTCCAACCTTGGAGAACCTCTCTGTCCTACTTTCTCTGTTGAACAATATTTTGCCTTTTTCGGTTTTTTGTTTCCTATTTAGTTTTACAAAGTTATTTGTTTTACTTTTTAATTATTATTTTTGGCTTTCTTTATTTCTGTTAGTTATTTTTCTGCTCTATTAGATTGTTATTTTTTGTTTTCTTTAATTATTATTTTCAATTCTGTTTTTGGAATTATTTTTTTAACATTTATATTACTTTTTCTAATTTTTATGATGAATTTTAATTGTTCTATTCTATTTCTATTTAATATTTAGAATTCTAACTTTTTTCAGTTCTATTTTCGTCTATTTTTTAATTATTTTTTATTCCATTCATTCCTATTTTTTAATTGCTTTGCAGCTTTTCCATTCTGGTTTTTAATTCTTTTGAACTCTTGAACTTGATGAAAATGAGAGTTTTAGTAGTTTATGACATTTTTCTTATGAGACATGATATTTTTGTTGGATTAATCCATATTTGGTTACTATTTTTAGTTTTTTATTCATTTCAGTTTTTTTTGTGGGTGAATGTAATTTTATTTTGTCTGCCATAGGCTGCCATGCCATCATCCATACGTGATTGGAGGATTTTTGTCTCACTGCCATAACGTGCCATTGATAACACTGCTTCTAAATCCCATATATGTTTATGAGTGTTGGCGTCCTCCTTCTTATGCCAGCACCAACTACTGATGTGACCTCCCCAACTTACAATATAAGCACTTTGTATGTTTTTTGTGAAGAAAATAACCCCAAATAAGATGAATTATATATTTTGAATAAAGTTATGTTCACCTATCTTGAAACAGTTTTCTTAGTTTTGTATTTTTTCTATCATAATGAGCCTAACATTAAAAAAAATAGAGGCACACCATTTTTTAGCGTTTTGTGTTATTTTTAATTTGATTTTTCTTAATTCTTAAAGAAATATGAATATATTTATAATACTAGTGTTTTGAAGTGTCCATTTTGAGATGTTGGCTAAGTGTCTCAGCAATCTGGAAGTGTCTGGTTAAATATCTAAGTTAATAAAAAATTTCAAAATTGTTTTGCACGTGCTATACAAATTGTCGAGAGGAATTTATATGGAATGCTAAAAGGAGTGGTTGAGCTTCATAACAATGAAATAGGCTTTTGAATACAAACGTATTTAGTGGACTATCATTTTGAATGTTTTGACATCATTTTATGTTTTATTGTGCTAAACATATTTATAGTCAAGGAGTGGAATTTGCAATGTACTCTTCCATATATATTATTGCTCATAGCCTCTCATTATCTCTATGTTATTTGGTTGCAGTCGTTTTGGGAAGTTTGTTGAAATTCAGTTTGATTCAAATGGTAGAATATCTGGTGCTGCAATCAGAACTTACTTGCTGGAAAGATCACGAGTAGTGCAGATAACGGATCCAGAGAGAAATTATCACTGCTTCTATCAGTTGTGTTCATTTGAAAGGGTATTTAAGTTCTTTGAGGACTATTATACTTTTTTGTTGGGTTGGAGTGGGGTTAGTAATGCAGCATGGTGCGATAGTTTGTATTGTGCATGTGCAGGCTATGATTTTCATAATATCATGGTCAGAGCGTTAAGTGTTATAGTTTATAATTGGAATGCCTAATTTTAGGATGCAGAGAAGTATAAGTTAGGACATCCGAGTCACTTCCACTATCTAAATCAAAGTAAAATCTATGAATTAGATGGTGTAAGCAACTCAGAAGAATACCTGAAGACAAGGAGGGCAATGGATATTGTTGGCATTAGTCACGCAGATCAGGTGTAATATTGTTTCCTTCAGTGTATTTCTTGCTTTATTGCATGCTTTTGTGGTTCAATGGACTGTTTTATTGGTGGCCAGCCCTTTACTAATAGTCATCCCTTCTTCGTATTATCAGGAAGCCATATTTCGTGTCTTAGCTGCAATTTTACATTTGGGAAACATTGAATTTTCTCCTGGAAAAGAGCATGACTCATCGGCAGTAAAAAATGACAAATCAAGATTTCATTTACAGATGGCTGCTGATCTTTTCATGTAGGTGATTTATGTTTTGTTTATTATAATATTATGAGTCATAACTAGGTTGAATTTCATTTGATCCAAGCATTTGCACTTAAAACTCAAATGCACAAGTTTTAAGTTTGCAAACATTTTATGATGCTGATTTATTAATTTCTGGTAGTATGATCATGCCGACTATATAGACAATTTATGCAAGTGAAGTCTGTTAGGATAATATGTGAATGTAAATATTTTGTATTGGAAAAAGTTGAGTTTATCTAACAACAGTCTATGCTATTGTTCTGTGTAGTATCGGCAGGAATACCAATGAATTGGATGATTGTTGTTTCAGTTTTAAGATGTATTGTGGTCATAATATGTAGATTTGTTTTTCCATTTCTAACTGAATGGCTTAATTTATTTTACTTTGCTAGGTGTTATGAGTGAGTAACTCCTTTATCTGTTGTATTCTGTTAGTTTGTTAGAGCTGTCGTAAGTCAGTTAGCTGACAGTTGTCACTGTCAGCAGTCATGCCAAATAATGGGCTGGTTTGTTTGTGTGTGTGTTTTTTTTTTTTTTTTTTTTTTTAAT
>Ga0099824_1010491_pt1 | contig 10888 bp, 4 predicted proteins | sample SiratrowhiteBW_FD_76837 | JGI IMG/M metagenome (GOLD analysis project Ga0099824, IMG submission 76837) | Root nodule microbial communities of legume samples collected from California, USA - Siratro white BW | ecosystem: Host-associated > Plants > Roots > Nodule | place: USA: California... | reverse complement strand
ATTTTTTATTAAATATATTATATATATTTTTTTTTTTTATATTGTTTTTTTTAGCATATATTTTTATTTTTTAAAATTATGTTTTTATATATATATATATATATATATATATATATATATATATATATATATATATATATTATTTTTATTCTTTATATTTTTTTAAATTGTGTTTTGAAGCATATTTTTCATTTTTATTAACATTTTAAAATTGAGAGTTTTTTGAAAATTTTTTGTGTTTATTAGTGATTTTTTAATTTTATTTATTTTAAATTTAATAGAATATAATACTGTATTTTTTATTTGTTTCATAAAATCATTTTTATAATTTTAGATGTTTTGGTTAATTAATTAAACTATTTATGTTAATTAAACGAAATAAATATTATAAAAAATATTTTTTTTTCTTATTTGTATGAACAATTTCTTTAAGTATGATCTTCTTACCATAAGAATGTTCTTAATTATTGGTATAATAACTACTAGATTAGTCAATTTAAAATAAGCCAAATAAAATACTCTTATTATTAGCATAATAAAGATAATAATAAAGGAAATTGTTCATATAAACCACTAAAAATATGTTTTAATATATGTTTATTCGTTTATTAAATTTATTTTATTACTGTAATTTATTAGTATTGTTTTAAATTTTCTCAAATTACATTTAATCAATATAACTAATAAATAAAATCATCTAAAATATATAAATGTTCTTACAAAATAAATAAAAATAAAAACTACAATATTATATTCAAGTAGAAAATTAATTTATATTTTATTAAGATACGTTACCTTTTTACTTTAGAAAAAAAATACTTCCTTCGTTAAAAAAATATTAGTCGTTAACATTTTGACACACAAATAAAAAATATTTATTTAATATAAATTTAGATAAAATAAATTTTAAAAAATTTCAACTAATTATGTTTTATTATTCTATAATTTTACATTTTTTAACTACTCAGTAATAATCAAGAGTGAGAATTCATTACAGTAATAACAATTGAAGACAAAAATATCATTTTGTAATAATTTGTTATGAAGATTAAATGTTGTAGTAAATACCAGTAAAGTTTCCATAAAATAGTCATTCTTTTCGGTTCTACTACATTTCCCTCTCTCCCAAATTAAATATTAATTATATTAATCTAAAAAATAACCCAAAATTTTCAAAAATATTTCTTCCGTGTCTTCCCTCTCCCACTCTCCCACTAATCCCAAAATTCTCTATTCTCTCTCGTTTCCTTCTCCTCCTTGCATCTGAGTGAAAGGAAGAACATGGAACTTGTTTTTTCGTCGCCGTCTCTTGACGGTGGAACAGGGTTCTGGAATCTTCGTGCTACCGTTGAGTTCTTCTGCTACAATAAAAATCTCGTTCGTTGCCTTGCCTCCGTTGCCGCTTGCTTCATGGCTGCTTCTCAGCTTCAGAACCCTCTGCATCCTCTCCGAGATTTTTTGTTCAAAATAGGTTTACTTCATCTCCACTTTTATTTGTTCTTTTCGCTAAGCCACACTTTTTATGTTACTTCCGGTTGAGTTTTATTTATTTATGGTGGCGTTTCTTCTTCAATTTTTAGTATTGGCTATCTCCAGTATCGCAATCTATCAAGATAATTATCGTCGAAATCAATCCGTTTATGTTTGTGACAATGGCTGAAGTGAAGGTTCTGCTGATCGTGAGTTTTGGCTTAGAAATCTCAGAATCAAGGCAAGCTCTGAAACCTTCTATATTTAGCTTAGTATCGTGTTGAATTGCTTGTTGTGCTCTGGGTCTCCCACACTTACCTTTGTCATTCATTGGTTATTTCCTTGCAATTATTGTTGTTGATGTTGATCTTGTTATGGTTTCAAACTTATAGTGTTAGGAATTAAGGATTCAAAAGAGAGTAAGGAGAGTAATATGACCAAAGAAAGAGACTTCTATTGATTGAATCTCACAAGTAGAATGACTCTACAGAGGAGGCTGCTCTCCTTCACAGAAGGACCTATCCTTGTCACAACAATTTAATCTTTTTCATACCCCTATAAACCCTCAAGTGCTCCATACCCTTCTTCTCTAATTGCCATAACTGCCTCAACAGTCCTAACCACCTTCTGTATTTTGCCCACTACCGTCTTCTATTTTTTCTTTGATATACTTACAAAGGTTTTGGGTCAGCTGTGGATGACCTTGATTCTCTTTCATAACAATACCTCCCCTCCAAAAAATACTTTGTCCTCAAGGTTGAATTCCGGAAATTGTTGTTGTATATTAGTTTTATCTTCCCAATTTGCCTCCTCCCGTGATGTATCCTACCATTGAATCAGCAGTTTCTGCCCCGTTTCTTCTCCTTTCTTTACCATCCTAGTTCTCAACACTTGATATGGTTGTAATCCTGTGGAATGGCCCTGTAATCCTAATGGCAATTCTGATTCTACTGGATGATCTCCTACTGCCAACTTGAGCTAAGAAACATGAAAAACTGGTGAGTTAATTTCTTGCCTGTACTGGAAGCTGTAACTGAAAAGCCACTGCTCCTATCGCCTCGATCACTTCACAGGGCTCTTAGAACCTGGCTGCCAGTTTTGATGCAGTCTTGTAGGCATTGAACTTACTCAATAAGGACGACTCTTTAAATATACCCGATCTCCCACCTTTATTATAGATGGATCCCATGCATATTAGCATATGTAGTCATGTGATACCACCGAGCTCTTCCCAAATGATATTTCAACTGTTTAAGGCATCGCCCCTCTCCACTAGGTCTTGTGCTACTGCTTCTACCAAAACCTCTCCTGGAATAATTCTAGCTAGTGAAGGAGGAGCCCTTCCATATACCACCTGAATGGTGTACACTTTGCCGCTGTTGATAACTGAGTATTATACTAATATTCTGCCCATGGAACAAATTCCGCCCAAGCCTTCAGTTGTTCAGAAGTGAAACATCGTAAATAAGTTTCCGATGTTCTGTTCAGCAATATAGTGCCTTGTCTTCTAAAGAGTTCCAGTCCAAAAGAGACTAAGAAATACTGAATATCACTTAACCTTTCCATATCCACGAATAAATCTCCAATAATATCCAGTCCAAATTAAATTTTCCTTTTTTAACCTTTCCATATCCACGAATAAATCTCCACTAATATCCCACCGAACCTAGAAAATCTTAAAGCTAATGTCTTGGGATTGGGCCAATTCGTTATTTTTTCCACCTTCTTATTATCCATAGCAACCCCTTTCTTAGATATAAATGGCCTAAGTATTCTACTCCAGTTTTTTCAAAACCGCATTTTTTACGTGTAGAATAGGAAGTAGGCAACTACAGGTTATCCAAATCTGTATCAGTATGTTTAACGATAGAACAAAGATATTTTAACACTGTAGCAAAATTACTCCCATTTCACACCTACTTAAATTAATAAAATATTACTTTTCAATAAAATAATATTATTTTTAGACGTAAAATGGTGTGGATTGCTTTTAGCAGTGTATGCCATTTGATCCTTCAGTCTACTCGTCAATTATCGGTTTCAATGCTATATAGGAGAGAAAACAGGGATTGAGGTCAAATATTGAATTCTTTAGGGAAAAGAAGAAATTGTTCTTAAATAATTAAGTTTATTAAGCCTTAAACCCTACTACCTGGTATCTGGCTTTGGATCCTCCTGGATGGACGTATGTTTTTAACGAATTGTTGACAATTTAAATAGTGAACTGGCTTCGGTTTCAACTATCAAGTAACTGCTAGTTGGTGACATCATACATTTATAAGCCGAGTAAATGTGATAAAGAAACACAATCATAAACATTTTAAGCTTTAAGCATATTTTGAGTCCTAGATATAAATGTAATTTTCTTTTATTTTTGATTTTTTTAAAATTAAAAATGGTCAGTCGATATTAATTAATTGTTTGTGTTAAATAAAATATTAAATTATTATTTTAAGTGATAAATACTAATCTTATAATACAATAATATAAAGACTCTTTAAAATTCAGAAAATAAATATTATTTTTCTATCTTAAAAAGAATATTAAGAACTAAAAATAATGATTTAAAAGTTTGGAGGGATGAAAGTTAAAGAAAGTTATTTTAGAAGAATTTAAACTAAATCTCACGTCTTTTAGGAGGACTAAAAATGTGATTTCAAATTTTATGGGAATGAAAGCAAATAAAATTTTTCAGTGACAAAAAAAGGAAATTTACATGAATTAAACATATTTTTAAGGATATTAACAAAAAGTAGCTCGCTTTATACCTAAAATGCAGTTTCGTTATTCATTTATTTATTTCCTCTCTGCTCCCAGTCAACCAGGTGGGGAATATTTTATTTGTTGTTATTGTTTCGGTTGTGTTGGTTCAGCTTTTATGGTCTAAGGTATCGTGTATTTACGTATAGGATGGCGTGTCATGCATGTAGAAAATATATCTAAATTTGGCATCATTAATGTTTTCATCCTTTTAACTTTTTCATGTCTCATTAATTTTTAATTTTAACTAAATTTAATCAATAATTACTTTATTAGCCAATATATGGTTGAGTGCAATGAATTTTATATACGCTCTCTTTAAATGTTAATAAAATAAAAGAGTAAATAGTAAAAGATTGTTACATTTTTTAATGCAAAATGAATTTGAAACAATGAATCAACATGTTTTTAAGTGGGTCGGATTGTAAGTTTCAGTTGTCTTGTCTCATTTGGTCATAAATATGTTCTGAAATTGCAATAGACCAACCGTTTTTATTTTTTAATTAATAATACAAATTTATATAAGTTTTTGGGTGGTTTTTATTTCATTTTAGTATAGTAGTAATATTGTATTTAGAACTTAATATTTGTGATGGGAGGATCAGTGAAGATGGAATGTATTTCTTGTATAATTTGTTTTATGTGTAATATTGGAGTGAAAATAATTAAAATTGTAAAGTGTAGATACAAATGGGATATTATATATTTTATTTTCGTTTTTTCACCTTATTTATTTTCTAGTTTTTTAGTAGGTTAATGGCCATCTTGTAAATTAATACAGACGAACTTTGCTTTTCAACCTATATTTTACTATGCAACTTGTTTTTTTGGTACATCTCATACAAAAAGTAGTAAGAAGAGTCTTAAATTTAAAATTTAAGTCTTCTATTAAACTTTTATTAGAGTAAATTAATTAGCATAGTGGATGTTATAAACTTATGAACTAGATTTTGGAACATTTAACATCTAAGAGTCATATAAGAAACTTATATGAAGTTTTTCTTTTCGTATTTGAAATGAGCTTTATTATGGTACACTTCATTTAATCATACACAACATATTTCTGTAAGTTTTGATCCAATAATAAAATTTTGCAAGACCTCACATTTTATAACTTTTTATTTGTACTTTATTTCTTTAGAACTTAAAAATTTAATTTAATTATTATAATTAAGTATTAATTAATTGTGAAGATGACTTTTGATATCCAAATAATATTTTTGTTGTTAAGGCTAGTATTCTTATATAAAACTAATTTTTTAATTTTATGACCTTTATGATGTTATTGAATATGCTTTTATATAAGAGTTAGTCTCTGTAATATCAACTTTATGTGGTAAAAATTGAAGTATAAATTAAAAATCATAAATTCTTATAAGATCTCGCTATTAGAGTAAAATTTGTAAAAATATAATGAGTTGTTTAAAAGTAAAGTGAAATAAAATCATAATTAACTTTCTTATAACAATTTTTGCATTAATGTGGATATATAACTTTCATTTTTAAGTGTTGTAGTATCTGTGTCTAGTTTGTGTTTGTGTTTTATAAACATTATATATCATACATATTATGCTTATTCCTTTCACCAATTAATATATATACTGGTTTATTGTTAATAAGATAAAGATAATAATCGACGACATTACCAAGAATAAATTGGAATGTTATTAACAAGACGTTGGAATCTTCATTCCCATCCTTATGGAGTGTAATTTATCACGTATTCATCAACACTATAACCTTCATCCACATCTTTAATCTACAATATAATTTATTGCAAAATGTATTTCATATGGTAAAGCCAATTCTGAATCTTTATGTCGAGATGACTTATACCCATGTTTCAGTTAAATTAAGATATTTTATTTTTTTTTAATAAGAGCCAAAAGAGTGAATGATTAACCTTGTTTTTAGCTAGAGCATTAGATGTCTTCTCTCTTCTTTTTCCAAGCTTCCTTTTAAACTAATTTTTAGATATCCTTATTTACTTATCATCCTTTGTATTGAGTAGTGATTAGGATTCTTATTCATTTTATCTTCTGTAATTTATGTGGATCTGATGTCTTGATTTGTTTTGATTAGACTTAAATGTTTAGTGAAATTATAGAAATTTATCTAATAAATTATCTTAAAAGTCATGTAGTGAGGTATCTATGGAGCATAATATCAGTGGATTAATACCGAACTTAGATATTGGGACTCCTCACCTCATACCATTATAGACTGAGTATTCCTGAGATTCAGCGAAACATGAATCGAAATGACATGTCCAGAAGCCAAGACTACACCTTTACTATTAGTCGAGAGTCAAAATAGGTCCTAATCAATATTACCCCGCTAGAACTATTCATCTAACTCTCTCAGTTTGAATCATTCGCCTTAAATCTATAGTAGACCAAATCTCATGCTTAATATCAGTCTCTAAGATACATATCAATAAAATATCTTACACCAATTCATCATACATAATGCATAAATCATCACCATACTCATGCCTTTGACAATCTCAATGCACATAATTATAACATATCTTATAATTATAATTCACCATACTCTTTGACGATCTCAATACACATAATTATAACATATCTTATAATTATAATTATTCATATGAATTTAGGGTTTATCTAATAAAATGTTATATTGAGGAAACTTTTTAAGGATATGGAATAATTAGGGTAATTACTTATAAATAAATTTTCATCCTAAAAATTGGTTTCAAATATTGCTAAGATCTTGCAATATTTTCGGCCTATTGTCTCTTAATATGGCAAAGAGAGACTCATCTATTCCTTACTTAAAAAAGAGAAATTTACTGCTATTTGGATTGATACTATCTGAAAGTATTTATATTGTTTCATATGTTATTAGATTAATTGTCTAGAAGTGAATGGAATTGCTTCATGACAATGTTTTATATTTATTTCTTTTTCTACTCGTTTTAACTACATGTTCGCATTTGAATATCATTTATCTTAATTTTATACATAAAAGATTTTTCTAAGTTTAATAATTTTCATTTACTCAGTTGTGACATATCGGATATTCTTAATTCATGGTGGATTATGTAATTGTTAGATTCTTCTTCGCCTATTTCTGTTTCTTCTATTTTTTCTCTTTTCCGTTATTAAATAGCATTTTAATTAGTCTTGACATAGTGAAGCCAATTTTTAACATGCCGAGATCATGAAATTTACCAATGGCTTGTCTGCGTCACCAATAATTTACTACCGAAAGAACCCTTATTAATTGACTAATGGACAGAGTAACCCTTCATTTATAAATATCTTAACTAATAAAAGACTATTTTACTTAAGGACAAAATTGACAAAGACAACATAATAAAAGCCTCTAGAATAACCTAATTCTCACACACACAAGATCTCTGGCTCTGATACTAGATTGACACCAGACTATATAAATTAATTACAGTATTGCGCAAAGTGAAAATAATAAGAATACAAAAAATAAGTTTAAAATAGATAATATTTTCTTCTTAATTCCACTATATGTAAAATGTTATGAAAAAAATATTTTTACAAAAGATATAAGTCTAGAAAATACCATCCTTATCCAAATTTACCCCTTTTGAAAATTTGAAATAGGAATTAAGATACAAAATAATTTATTTGAATTTATAAAAAAAGTCAGACAAAAGAGAATAAAAAGCATAAAAAAGTGGAAGAGACTAGTTTCCTAAGCCATCATTAATAACAAGCTAAGTCAAAATTATCTTTACTAGAAAATAGAAGAATAATTAAAGAAGGTAGAAAATGTTCAAAAGTTTCAAAAAAAATTTGGAGAAAATTTTATAAAAGAAGTTTGAGGAGAAGTACTTACTGCATTTTGGAATAGAAACTCATTTTTGGTTAGTCTACCTCATGAAAAGTTTTTCATGAAAGTAAACTACCCACTACAGCCAAACCTGTACAAATGAGAAAAGAAGCCTGAAAATATCGTAAAAAATAAATTAATAGTTGTTTAGATAAAAAATTAATTAGACATAACAAGTTTTCTTGGAATAGTGCAACATTTTATGTGCAACACCTTTGAAATGCAAAGAGGAGAACCTAAAACGGTAATAATTATAAACCACTAAATAATGTGTTAAAATGGATAAATTAGTATTTGCCTAACAAATAAGAATTAATTAATAAAATATATAAATTAATGAAATATATAAAGCATTAATATTGCTTTTTTTTTTCTCTCACCCATATTGTTTTAAAATTCTCCTAAATTCACGCATCAGTTTCTACTATCTTAAAATTTTCTAGATTATGAATTAGTTGGGGAGACTTCTAACCAGACTTTTTACCTTAATAAAAATATTGGTTCATTCTTTAGGCGAAAGTTTTATATATTTTAGTCTATTAAATGATTATTTACAGATAATTTAAATACTGGAGATAAATTATAATACATAATTAAGACATTCTAAAAATCTTTTGTAATTGATTTTTATCTTTTATTTCATTAGAAAATTTAGATGCAAGCTCTATTCTTCTAGCTATTGGAGTTATAGTTCCTTAATATATCCTAAAATCCTTTTCTTAGCAAATATTACTGTTTATTTGTTTTCTTAACATTTTGAAAGTATTTTAATGTTGTGTGTTTATATTAGAGGAGATTAATTCATTGTCTAAGTATACTAGCACAAATATTACTATGTTATTTTGTTTTATTAACATTTTGAAAGTATTTCAATGTTTTATGTGTTTTTATACTTAGAGGATGTTAATACATTGTCTAAATTAACCATTGCGAATTTTGCATAACTATGTTCTTCACAATATTTTGAAATTTAGAAAGGACAAGTTTTAGTTCCATTGACATAACATTTCAAACTTTGAGCTACCAACAAAATAAATTTTAGAAAAGAATATTAAAAATATTGTTTTTTTCTAGTCATGGAGCTTTTTTATTATTCTTCACAGTTCAAATAGAAATTTTCAATTCCTTTTTTTTCTTGATAGCTTTATTTAATTTATTATTTCTCATAAAATTAAAAAAATAATTTACTGCATCAGTTATAATAATTTTAACATATTCTTATCACGGAACTGAATTGTTTGACCACTAAAAATAAGTATATTCATATTGAACCCAAAATACGAAACAAGATTATTTCTATTTCTTTAACTTATATAAATTAAAATTAATTTTTTTTTTTAAATTTAGTGAGTAATTCACTGGCCAATTCCACTGAAGATTGAAAAATTTATAACTTAACACTCTTTAGTTCAACTTCTACCTGAGATAAGATATTATATTATTTTATTATTGAGATTCTTGCGTGGTATGTTGTCACTTTTCTCCTCTTGATGTAAACTCCATTTTTAAGATGCACAATTATAAATTTTTAATATTAATTGAACCGTTTAGTATCTTATAATTAAATATTAAAAAATAATTTTAAATTTTATCATTAAATTTAACTATGTTTCTAATATGATATATTTTTACTCTCAAGTAAATGATTTAATCAATATTAACCAATTTCAAGTTCCACATATTCTTATTCCACATGTTTTTAGGGGAGTTACCAGTAACAAAATCAAGTAAGAAAGTTAAGATTTAACAAACTTTAACAACTTCATTACTTTCTTTTATCATCTCTTAACCATTCAGTTACAATAAATAATATGATATATAAAAATGTGTAATTAAATAAGAAGATATTATTATTATTTACTTAGTTAAGCGTGAGAACATTATTAACCCTTTCGTGTCATGTTATTTCTACTTTTCGTTATTTTCTTTTCCTCTCGATTTGGTACATCAAAAGATCGGAGATCACACATGACTAAAAATTAGTATAAATAAATTGATTTGATAGAGGTATATAATTTTTTTAGAAATATTTATTGTATAATTATATAAAGTAAGTAATAAACAATTATTTTGACTCTTTTAAATGTTGTTATATGTTATCCTATATTACAATACTACTTATAAACAATCTCTTCTCAAAATATTTATATGAATTAAGAAAAAAAAAATTGCTGCTACGTAACGGTAGCGTGTAGCGACACCTCATCGTCATCATCATCTCTACTTCATCAGAAATAAAGAAATATAAATAAAGAGAAAGCACATAATAGCGCTGTACATAGAAAAGAGAGACCCCTTCATTTGAGGAACCATAAAATTATTGATTCATCCACTCACTCCCATAAACCATACAAAACTTTGAGTCTCTCTTTCTCTGATTTTCACCCTTACGCCATTTCATCACATACCAACCTGTTCTTTGTTTCATCAAAAAACGTGATAACCCTCTGTTGTACAATTCTCCACCGATGGTGAACACTCAATTTGAGGAATTCTTGTTGACCCCTCTCATAAGTAATCACCGTTTTCACGTGCCTCTGCTTCGATCTATATCGATCTTAATGAATTTCATTAACCCAAAACTTGTTTACCATGTTTTATTTTCCGCTTCCCTTGATTCTTTTTTCTTTTTAATTTTCTGGTTTCCTCTTTTTATGTTTGCTTATCCAGCAAGTGTACTTGTTCGTTGGGTTACTTGTGCTTCTCTTCTGATCTTTGAAAGTAAAAAAAAAAAAAAAAGGAATTTTGGTTTTTGCATGGAGAAGGGTATTTTAAAATTTGATTCCTTTTGCTTGGGATGATCGACCTTTTATTGCTGGCGATT
>Ga0099824_1010484_pt1 | contig 10900 bp, 9 predicted proteins | sample SiratrowhiteBW_FD_76837 | JGI IMG/M metagenome (GOLD analysis project Ga0099824, IMG submission 76837) | Root nodule microbial communities of legume samples collected from California, USA - Siratro white BW | ecosystem: Host-associated > Plants > Roots > Nodule | place: USA: California... | reverse complement strand
CTCTACTAACATGGTTCTTTTATTAAATGCCCTATATGCATGACCATGAAGTGAATAGCCAAGGAAAATACCCTCATCAGATTTTGAATCAAATTTGCCCAAGTTATCCTTACCATTGTTCAAGATAAAACACTTACAACCAAACACTTTCAGATGAGATACATTGGGCTTTCTTCCTTTAAACAGTTCATAAGGTGTTTTCTTTAATATTGGCCTGATGAGTACCCAATTCAGCATATAACAAGCTGTGCTCACTGCATCTGCCCAGAAATACTTTGGCAATTCAGTCTCATTCAGTATTGTTCTAGCAAGCTCCTCCAAAGACTGATTCTTCCTTTCTACAACTCCATTCTGCTGTGGAGTTCTTAGTGCTAAAAAGTTATGTTTAATACCTAGTTTACTGCAGAATCTGTCAAACTTCTCATTCTGAAATTCTCTCCCATTATTAGATTTAATGGATGAAATATTGTAGTCCTTCTCATTCTGAACAACTTCTATTAATCTACTTGATATTGAGAATTTAAACTTCCTTTTCGAAAAAGATGGTTGATCAGAATCAAAGGAGAACTATAGGGGACTCACCATGAATGAGAAGATTTTCTAGATGAAGCCTGCTCTCTTACACATTTTGAGTTACCAGGCTCAGTAGGATTCATGTGAACTGATGAGGAGGCATTCATCTCGAGACTGTTTCCATTCTCTCTAACTAGAAAGGCTAAGGTTTGACTTCAATCACAGCCTAACCAAAGTTTGACTGATTGAAAGGATGTGGAGACAAAGTTTTCAGTCCGTTTCTTCCTACCATCCAAGAATACAAGGCAAAGGTGGCCATAGCTACTTTTGTGCAAGGTGTTGATGAATCATTGAGTAAAGCTTAAGAGAGATTCAAGGTTTTGTTGAGAAAGTGTCCCAACCACAGTTTGAAGTGAAGATGCAACTACATATTTTTTGTAATGGGCTTCAACCTCAAACAAAGATGATTTAGATGCTTCTTTTGGTGGCTCAGCTTTGTTCAAAATTGCAAAGGGAGCAATTATAATTATGGAGTCTATGGCTTCTACTAATTTGAGAAATTCAACGTTAGAGTTCAATTCTTGAGATGTTATCTTAGCCCAACACAAACCATTGTCCCAACAGATTGAGGTTCTTAACCAACAAATGTCCAAGCTACCTCAACAGATACTAGTCATGCAACTTACATCAGTTCCAGCTCAACCAGATTTAAGGTGCGATTTTTGTGGAGCTAATCACTCCAATGATTGTTGTGAAATGCCTATCAGTTCCCAGATTGAAGATGAGAATTATTTTTGGAACCAAGGACACCAATAGTATCCACTATTGTATGAGATAGTCAACAAGTTGGAAGATACCTTTCAACAATTCGTGCAATTCTCCATTTAGAAGCAGAACAATATAGATGCAACTATTAAGAATTTGGAGGTTCATGTGTGACAATTAGCAAAAGAAATGACAGACCATCGGAATGTGTCATTCTCTACGAATACCCAAGAGGACTGTAAAGCATATGTCAATGGAAATGGGAGAAAGGTTGGGTTGAGTGATGGCGAGAAAAACAGAGTTAAGAGAGTAAAAAGATCAAGAACTTAGTATCATTCAAGTTTGGGGGAGAATATCTGAAAAAAAAGAAAAAAAAACATATAAAAAGGGCATAAAAGAGATCAAAGGTTGTGGTAAAAAACAATTAAATTTAGAAAAAAAAAACATAAAATAAAATAAAATTAAGAAAAGGAATTAGATATTCAAATAAATAAGTTTGGGCGAAAAGTTGATTATTTGTTTGGATTGGAATAGAAGAGGGTAGAATTTTTTGAATTTACTGATTGATCTAATTGATCGAAATGTTTTGAGAATTTAGAAAAACCAATTTTCTTTTCACCCAAGCCATCTTATAACCAAATAAAAGTCGTTATGACGTTGCATGTTTTTGAAAGTTTTGATTTTAGAAATGAAATGCAAAGTTAAATTGTGTAGAATTAGTGGTAGGTGAGAGAAAACTCACGTCCTTAGACACTAAAGTGATTGAGTGAAACATTTACGGCAGCGAGAAATAATACCTTTGGTTGTTCATAGACAATAAATTGCCATGTATGTTTGAAAATTGTTTGCATTCTCTATTACAATTACATTTGAGTACCATAACTGAGATTTGATGAGGTATAACTATTCATTCATGAGTTGATTTGAAAAAGAAAACAATTTGATTGATTTATGGCGTGATTGGTGAATTTGTTCTGAGTTGTTATATAAGTGTTGAGTAATTGTTCATCTTTGCCAAGTTTTACCTTTGCTTGAGGACAAGCGTGCTTATAAATTTAGGGGAGTTTGATAGAGTTAAATTATATGATGCTTTTTTGGCTCATTTTCATAATGAAATCAAATCTTTCTTATATTGGAACTTGCTAAATCTTATGTTTTTATGAATAATATGTTCTTTTATAAATAAGTTGGTACTTGAGTTTTTCATCAAATATTACTCTAAATCTCATTAGTTTTGTCAAATAAATGATTACGAAGTATTCAGGTCAAGAAGACCAAGATTTGAGTCCCTAGGAGCACATAAGGGAAAAATTGGAATGTTGATGTTGAAAGTTGGGTCCTGCATCACTTTTCTGCATCAGGAACCACTTTGCTGAAAATGAACTAAAAGCATCATATAAACTTGGTGATATCCGTTTTTCAAGTCATGAAATTCATCAAGCATATCCTCAAGTCTAGGAATCGAGTGCCTGTTACTACAAGAAAAATCACATTTACTTATAGCAAAAATCCGTATGTAATGGACAAAATCCGTATGTAATTTAAAATTATCTACGGATTACATACGGACAAAAATTCGTATGTAACATGATCGTAGGTAATTTACATACGGATTTTTTCGTATGTAATTACATACAGATAAAATTCATAAGTACAAAATATTTTTTAAAATAAATTATTTATTATTACGATTATTATTTCTATTATTATTATTAGCATTATTATTATACTTCTATTATTACCAGTTTTATTATTAATAACACTTATATTAACCACTACATACACAAGTCATAACCACTATATCAACATCAACTTTGCAATCATATACTCATTGTTATTATTCTTATTATGACTCTTATTATTATTTTTGTCAATATTAATAAGTATAGTATTAATAGTACTAAAATAATAATATTATTATCTTTAATATTAATATTAATTATAATAATAATATTAATAAATATAATATCAAAATAATATTAATAACAATATTAATAATACTAATACTATTATTCCTAATAACATTAATATTAATATTAATAATAATAGTAATTAAAAAATAATATTAAATATAATAATAATATTCTTGATCATATGAGTTAATAATAATAATAATAATTATTATTATTATTATTATAAGAATAATATTAATAATAATTCTAATAATATTAATAAATATAATATCTAAAGTAATATTAATAATATAATATTAAAATTACTCTTATTAAAAATTTTAATATTAATATTAAAATAATAATATTATTAATTATATATGTTAATAATATATATATATATACCAATTTTACTAATATTATTTATTTTTATTAATAATAATAATGTTAATAATAATTATTATAATTTTTATAAAATTAATTATTAATATTATCTAGGAAAAAATTTGTTGGTAATTACATATGGATTTGGATTCGTATGTAAAATTCGTATATAGAATTCGTATGTCATAAATCCGTATGTAAAATCCATGTGTAAAATCCATGTGTAAAATCCAAAGGTAATTATATACAGATTTAGATCCGTATATAATTACATACGGATTTGGATCCGTAGGTAATAAATTTGTATTAAATGATTCCGTTTGTAAAATCTGTATATAATAAATTTGTATATAAAATTGGTATGTAATGCCAAATTTACATACGGATAAAAATTCGTATGTAATAATCCATATGTAAATCAAGAAGTTTTTTGTAGTGTGTATTTAATAGTGATGTTGTTAACTGCGGGGTAGTCACAACACATTCTCCATTTCCCAACCTTTTTGGGCACCAACAAAGCAGGCACATTACACGGGCTAAGGCTCTTTTGCACCCAACCCTTATCTAACAATTCTTGAACCTGAGATTTTATCTCCTTAGTCTCTTATGGATTTTTTTTGGATGTTGGTCTATTAATATGAAACAAAATCGATTTGATACTCTATCCCCTAAAAGGTGGCAATCCCGTAGGACCATCACTAGGAAATACATCGTCAAATTATTTTAAAAGTTTTTCAACTTGGGGAGATAAAACCTTGACTTCAGATTCATTAGATGGTGTACAAGTGAGTGTTCCTTTACAGAACAGGAGGTATGCAGGGTGCTTAGTAAGGAGAAAATGTTTTATAGAATTTTTAGTCAAAAAATTCTCCTTCTTAGTGACCTTGTGGGAAGGAATACCTAGCTCCCACACCTCAAACTCATCTTTAGGTCCTAGATTTTGGATTTTTGGGAATTTTTTTTTTCACTATCTATTTTTTTTTTCATTTGGACTTGATCCTCCAACACTTGAGTAGGAGTCAAAGGATGAAGTACAAACTTTTTATGGTTATAGGTGAAGATAATTTCGTTGTTGAGGCCATCATGAATAGTTTTCTTGTCAAATTACCATAGCCTCCCATTAAAACATGGCAAGCCTCCATAGGAACTACATCATCAATAATTCCACCAGATGATCATACACATCTTCACTCCCCTCACCCTCAGTTTCCTCACTAGTGTTCTCTTCATTTTTCTCTTCCTCACTGTTGGCTCTCATTAAGTTGGTCCTCATGGAAGGACATTGCTATTTAACATGACCTTGGCCCAATCATTAAAACCATTTAGTGTCACTAATGCAATTTGAGGTTGCATTCTCTTCTTTTCTTTTTGAATTTTCTTGGACTATGGCTTTAGAAGGGGTTTCTCTTAGTTTTTATCTCAAAATTTTCCCCTCCCTCTTAAGATCTTGCTTGGGATAGAAGTTAGGATAAGAACTTCTTCCTAGTCCCTTTCTCAAAATTTGTTGCTCAACTTTAATACAAATTTGGACCAAGTCATAAAAATCTCTATAAGGAATAAGTTCCACCCTATCTCTTATCTCAAGACTCAAGCCACTAATGAATCTTGCTATAGTCACTGTTTCGTCCTCTCTGATTCCAACCCTCATCATGTAAAGCTCCATCTTTTGTCTATACTCCTCTATGCTCATGTTTCTCTGACTTAGCCTACGGAATTTATCCATTAATTCCCAATGGTAGTAAGAAGGTATGTGTCTTCTCCTAAGAGCACTCTTCAAGTCATTCCAATACTCTATGGTTGGATCATGATGTAGATGTCTCTTACTAGGGCTAACCACCAATGCATAGCATGGCCTTCGAAGCTAAGGGTAGCCAAAGGTACTTTTCACTCTTCACTCACATGATAACACTCAAATAGTTGCTCTACCTTCATTTCACACAATATAAATGTGTCTACATCATCTTTCCCATGAAAATGAGGCAAGTCTACCCTAACTTCTATAGCTTTCCTCTCTCTCTCTCTTAAGGTGGATATGAGGGTCAAGTTGGTAGTAGTCTTCCACTCTTAGACTATTTCTCTCTGATTTTTCTTTTCCATCCTTAGAATGATAACTCTTTGAAGAGCTTTTTTTTTTATTTTAACTTCTGATCCTTGTTCCTTAAGCTCTTCAATTCCTCCTCCACGATGGAAATTTGTACTTCAGTGTTAATTTTCATAGAACGAAGTTCATTCAAAATTTTCTCGAAACTGAAACATTTTACCTAGACTCATTGCCACTGTGGAGATAATGTTTATACATCTTAAGTTTCATAAAGTATTTTCTCAAAATAAGACAAACAAGTTTAGCACACCAGGGGTCTCCCACGAAAGTGAGGTGCGTCACTAGGACAACTTAAGTACCAAGACTTTCCTTGCCAGATCCTGACCTAATGCACCTCCCAAGTCTTTCTTACAGTGAATAGACTAAGTCACAAACAAAGGCGACTCAATATCAACAAAATAAAAGAAGAACTAGTCGAGTTGATTTTATCAAAGTAAAGTAGAACTTGCAAAGGGAAGTAAAAGCATAAAAAGTTAAACTAGATGAATCCTAAAGGTGAAGTTCTTTGGCACTAAGGACCGTTGAGACATATTCACCATCTAATGTGAATTAATACTCCACTAATAATATGATATTTGTAAATTACAACTCAAAGAAATACAATGAAAAATTTGCTGAAAAATTAAATTTTCCCGTGTTGTGCCTTCCAAGTGTTTGTGAAAACTCCTCATAAGTATTTCACTCCAACTTTTATCAATTTGTCACTCAAACTTTAGCTGCAAAGTCTCGTCCTCCTTTGTGAACTCTCTTCCAAAGTTGCTGTCAAATCAACTCTTGATGCATTGGATACCAACTCAACCCAATTTTTCTCATCAATGTAGTAGTTCACCATGAGGCCATAAAAATAAAGCAATAAAGAACAATTTAAAAGAGCACAACTCAAATCGATTATTAAGTGACAAAACTCAAAGAATTGGAATGAAAGTGACAAGCAAGAAATTAGAGCAAAAAAAGGAGGCAAGGCACACAAAAGAATCACAAAGAATGGCTCTAGAATAGTTTTTGAAACAGAAAATAAAACTAGAGTTTTCCAGTTCTGTCAGCAGCATATGATTGATTTATCATGACCAGCTGTCGCAACCGGGATCATGACGGGACGGCAATCCGAAAAAAATTTAATAGGTTTTCAAAATAAGGGAGTCGCCACCACAGTTTTCATGGAAAACTATGGAAAACCAAAGAAAAACAAGGATAAGGCCAGTCTACGAAAATCGGATTGCGAGTCCGGGAGTCGGTTACGCGTGGGGAAGGTATTAGCCCCCCACGGCGCTCGTCCTAAGACGATACCTTTAATTGAATAAAATAAAATGAGCGTAATTTTCGTAATGTTTACTTTTCACGAAGAAAAAGAAATAAAAACAAACAAAAATAATTTTTGTTTTGGAAGGGGCCCGACAAGGTTTAACCTCGCTCCTACGTATCTCCATCAAAGATGGAGAATCAGGGTTACGTGGTTCTATTTTTGAAAATTATTGGTTTCAGAAATTACTATTTTTTTAATTTTTGAGATTTTTATATTTTTTAATTTTAGAAAAATTTAGTGTTTCCGGAAATTAAACTTCATTTTGGATATCCTTTGACGCGTATGACCCTTTAATATTCCAAATGAAATTAAAAAAATTTCAAATTGAATCCCGCATAACGCGAACGGTTATTTAAGAATTCAAATTTTATTATTTTTGTATTAAAAGTTAAAGAAAGAACATTTCTAAAAGATTAAAAAAATACAAAATTGAAACATGAAAGTGGTGGCATTTTGACAACTATTACATATGAGTGGGACCCGCACAAACTTGGAAGGTGAATGTGAATGGATTTGGCAAAGAAGAGATAGGAGTGGGACCCACAATATGTATGTGAATGAGGCATTGTCAAAAGTAAATGAAAATGGGACCCACTTTGCATGCAAAAGTGGCATGTGAATACGTGAATGACATTTTAACAAAAGCTTATGTTGGCGGTACCCACTTTTGCATGACAAATTGGCATATGAATACGTGAATAGCATTTTAACAAAAGTTTATGGAGGTGGGACCCACTTTTGTATGAAACATTCATGTGAATGTGGATAAAACTTTGGCAAAGTTACGTTGCCATCATAGGTTGTTTCCACTCTTAATTATATTAGCTTACGCCCCTGCATCAAACATATTCTTCCTCTTCTCACAAGAATAAGGATTGTATATATGTAATGGATCCCTCAAGTGGCGCAAGACACTAGGTGCTTGGTGGGAGGCAATGGTGGGAAGTGGTGTGGTATATGGGGTTGTTGGGACGTGGGTAGTGATACATAGAGAAGTTTCATAGGTTGCTACGGAGTGCCATGGAGGTGAGTGGTGGGAAGTTGATGTTGAATGTGTATGATATTGGTGTTGAGTGTATGGTGAGGTGGTTATAGTCATGGTGGGAGAATAGTTTTGGCTAGGGGCGTCATGGAGGTGCATGGCGTTATGGAGGGAGGTGCATGGCGTTATGGAGGGAGGTGTTATGAAGGAGCGGGATTTGATGGAGGATGAGTGGTTGGGGTGTTTGGGAGGCACGGTGGAGGCTTTTTTTGTTGGTTGGTGGTGGTTGTTTGGGCGTGGTAAGGGGTTATGGTAGATGCGTGGGCGGAGGTCGCGGCCACTGTGGTTGCGGTAGTGGGGGGCTGGACATCACTTTTGGGTCGGTTTGGTTCGACGGAGACTCGTCGGAGGTAATGGAGGTGCGGTTTGGATGACTTGCGGTGACGCTGTCGAGGGCTCACGGTGGAGTGATATGGAGGTGAGGGTGGCGAGGTGTTTGGTAGGAAGAAGGATGAGACTTCTATGGTGGCACAAGGAGGAAGGTGACGTGAGTTGGGGCAAGGAGAGAGCTGCAGAAGGTGTTGGTTCTATTATGTTGTAGAGGGGGTATATGGTGGAGATATATGGTTTGTGGTGGAGGCCATACTTGTTGAACTAGTTGGCAGTGGTGCTAGCAAGACATGCTCTCGTCGAGAGCAGTGGGCAAAGAATAAGAGGGGGAAGCTTGGAGGGTGTGATGAGGCAGCATGGGGTACTTGGGGTACACGATGACTTGATGAAGGGAGAAAACGATGGTCATCAGAAAAGAGGTGGGTGAAGGTGATGGTTTCGTGAATGCTTTTGGTAAATGAGGTTAAGCATGATGAAAATAAAAACTCAATAGAACCTTGTCTCTTCACTTTGCATTTTGAGGTTATTTCAACAAAACCAACACAAACAAACATGAAAAGAAAATGAAATGGAAACAGGAATACATGTTTGCGAGAACCAAAAGGGAATCATAAAAATCAACAACACGCATGGAAACTCATACAAGGCTACCTATCTTAAACATGAAATTCATACCCCTTAACACCTCATTCTCTTCTTCCTGTTGAGTTATCTCCCCTGATTATGAGCCAAGAAATTTGTACTTCTAAAGGAAGAAGATGAAGAACGGTCCCGTGAGTGGAGGAAGCCGAAAACTCAACTGTGGTTGCCCTTTTTTGAATCCGATGCTCCTGGGGATCGGGGTCACCAGATAATCGTGTGATGTAGGTTTTTTTTGTGTGCCCAAAATCAGACTCCCTGATTCCCATATCAAGAGAAGGGTATTGCTGACAAAACAACTTTTTCCCGATTTTGTGCCTCGTGGAGCAGGACCAAATAGCTTTTTGGAGGGGACAAAACAATTTTTTTTCAAATTCTCCTTTGTGCCTCGCGGAGCAGGGTAGTGGAAGCAAAACACAATTTTCTGTGCTCGAATTGTTTTGAAGTGGGTCCCACAGTATTTTTAAGGCATGTAACGTCCTTTGTTATCCCTATATTTTTTTGTTTACTCAATTTCGTTGGAAATGTGTACCGAAAAGCATAGACAAGTCAAATAGAAAGGAAAAAAAAATTACTTGTTAGAACTTTCTTTTCTCTTTGTTTTTTTTCACTTTTTTCAACAAAATGAAATCAAAACAAAACTTGTTTTTTTATATTTTCCAAAGTGATAAACAAGATAAAAATTTAAATCATATTTTTTAAAATAAAATTTAATGACAAACAAATTATATTTTTGCATTTTTCTTGAAAATAAGAGAAAAATAATAAATCCAAGCAAGTAACAAATTTAAAGATGAATTTTTGATTATTTTTTTTTCTAAAACACATATTATTTTACAACAAAAAAATCCAAATTTGATTAAATAACTTTTTTTGAATTTTCTTTAAAAATTAATTAGAAATATTTTTCATTCATTTTTTGACATGAATTTTATTTATCCGGACGAAATTAGGTGTTGACACAAGCTTACAGTGTATTTGCACATGAAAATTTTAACACCAGTCTTAAACACATTAAAGAACTTCCGCAAAAAATTTCAAGTCAAACAATAGTGAAGGTTGGCCCATATTTCTTATAAAGAATGGAAAAGATCTCGTCTTACGTGAATATGAATTCATCATCATAAAGAGACAAATTCACTTCACAATTCACAATACAAAATTCCTCCCCAAACCCAACTTGTCATATGCCCTGATTGTGTTGGAAAAACTACAAAATACTTAACGGAAAGGGTGAAAATAACTTAACAAAATGACCAAAAAAAACTAAGACAGACCTAATAACATACCCTGAAAATTAAAACTCACTTAGTAGGTTTTCAACAGTTACCACTAAAAATATAAAACTCCAAGAGATTTCGAAATGTATAAGAAAGTAATAACACTGGGTACAACTTCAACAAACAAACCATTTATAGATTCATCCCTATTTTAAAAGCTATTTCATGCATCATCCAACCCCTTTATGATGGAAGAAGGTCCCAACGACATTAATCAAGAATAAAGAGGACAAAGAACCCGAGGGAGAATCAAGAGTTTTCCAAAAGATTGGGCCCATCTCAGGTCGTTTGGACTTTCAGTCGGGTCCAAATACAAACATGAAGAAATCCCTTTGGAGAAAATAGAGTATTAAGTAGAAGTCCTCTAATTTGTATAAATTGTTTAGAATAGTTAGAATAATTTGGGCCAAGTAGAATATTTTTGGGCCATGTAGTGTCAATTTGGGCCTTGAGGTCCATAAATAATGTTGGGCTTGATCAAGGAGTCTAAGTAGCACAAGGAGCTCTCTCCTTGTGCCACTTGTCACTACCTTGTGAGAGCCTTGGAGTGCAAGCTAGGTTTGGGAAGCTTGTCATAGAAGCTAGGGTTAGAAGCTTGTCTTATAAGCTAGGGTTTCTAGACCTAGCTTCTCCCATACCCTACCTAGATAG
>Ga0099824_1010483_pt1 | contig 10900 bp, 5 predicted proteins | sample SiratrowhiteBW_FD_76837 | JGI IMG/M metagenome (GOLD analysis project Ga0099824, IMG submission 76837) | Root nodule microbial communities of legume samples collected from California, USA - Siratro white BW | ecosystem: Host-associated > Plants > Roots > Nodule | place: USA: California... | reverse complement strand
GTTAAACTCTTCGAAAATCAAGCAATCATGATTCAAAATAATATATGGCCATGTTTGTTCATCTAAACACTTTTACACATCCTTTGCACCCTTTTTGAGCCAAAAATAATTTTTTTTTCCAAACATACCCTAAGCAAGGATCATCAATATGTTGCAACTCAGTCTAAGGACCCAAGGAAAAGAGCATGTAAAAAACTCCTCATTCATCAAAGAAGGGGTATTATAAAAAATGGAAGTTGTTCATCAAAGAAGAAATATAAAAAAAAAAAAACTCTCAAGAGAGATTTTGGTAAAAATAAAGCTAACATTTAACATTCCTAGAATTTATTATATTATTTAGCATATGTGTTCTATGTTAGATGTTTATTTTGCTTTAATTGTGTGATAAAACCTTTTTCATATTTTCTGGAATAAAGATCCTAAAAGATCCTAGAGCGATCGTCTACCTTTTTTTCCTATCTCTGCATTAATGTGGTTATGTAAAAAATTTCATAAAATGTGTTGTTCATTATAGGGATGTCATTTTAAAAAATAACTTAAAAGTTAAATGTTAAACAGTAATTTAAAAGCAAAAAAAAATATATATATATTTTAACTATAGAAAAATCATAAATTAAATTTGTTGAGTTACAGGTCTTGGAAATGATTTCTTCGTTGTTTTTCAAGTGATATGTTCGTTCTTTCAATCACTTTTCTAATTTGATAAGAACCAATTCATTTGGAAGAAAGTTTATTCTGAAAACTCCTCCACCCTTCACAATTATATTCCATGTTCCTCTATGTTCTCAGCATCTCTTATTATACAAGTGACACAAGATTAATTTTACTTGTTCTACAGTAAACATTAAATGTTCTAGTTAAGATATATGGTAATCTCTTTTACTAGATCACTAAATACGTCTTTTACGTATGCTTTTGAGCTTTATAATTCTTTTAATATAAATAAGGTCAGCATTCCTATTTTCTTTTTATCTGACATTATCATTTATTTCTTTAATTAATTATTATTTTGACTCAAAATATTCGTATTAGAATTTATTATATTATTGAACAGATTTGTTTCATATTACATGTTTATTTTCATATTATATGTCTATTCTAGCTTCATTTTGATATCTCTATATTTATGTGAGATGGATCTTTCCTTAACTTATGAGATTTATTTGTTATATGAGATGGATATTTCCTTAACTTATTTATTATTAATCATATTCCAACTTTTCTAATAATTAACATTAAGCGATTGGATAAGTCAAAAATCCATCTATTAGCATACTGTTTCAACTTGCTAATATTTACTTAAGGTAAATTAGAATCTTTCCAATTACTAAAAAAGGAACAACGATAAATGGACAATTACTAAAAAAGACCAAACAGAAGAAATATCAATCCAAATTTTAAATATATCAGTCTGTTTCAATTTGAAAATTTTGAACTTGAATGTCGTAATACTTGAACGTGCTCAACCTTAATTCTTTATCTTACATTTGCTTTGAGAAAACTGCAGTCTTTTCTACAATATTCCTATTGATATCCATATGAAATTAGGGTTTAGAAATGTATGGATAATTATACCAAGCTATAAAAATCTTTATTTTGAAGGAACGTCGAACTTGTCCACAAGCTCATATAATGGTGTACGTCCAGAATAATATTTAAAACTTTATTGGCAAGCTATGAATTTGGGGTCCACATAGTATTGAGCTGCTCAAGTTTGAGAAACGAAGTGTTCTGCTACAAGACGCCTAAGAATCTTGCCAGTGGCGGTCTTGGGCAAAGAATCAGTGATGAAGACCTTTTTAGGGACTTTGAAGCTTGCAAGGTTCTTCTTGCTAAATCTCTGCACCTCTGCTTCATCAATGTTTGATCCTTCTTTTGGGATGATCGCACAGTTTATCTATTAAAATGTCAGATGCAGAGAATATAATTAATAGTAAGTAAAATTGTGTTTACTAAACTAGTCACTTTCAATCAATTAATAAAACAAAACTATAAAATAGTATATGCGATTTTCCCTCTAAAATTAACTTATTTTTAAAAGAAATTTATTCAAATAAACTCATTAGTAGACTTGTTTAATGTTCATGTTGAGAATTCGACCATTCAAAGAACTAAATTTTCAACGTGAAACAATCTCTCACCCTCCTTATCTTTCCAATATTTTGTTAAAAAAAAAAAAAAACATGACAGAATTTAGCTTCCCAACATGAATTATGTCCAGTTTTCTAGAGTGAGAGTGATTACATTGAGAATTTAGCTTTTTTTTTTTTATCTCTTTTTGAAAATTAAGGAAAAAATGAGGAAAGGAAAACTTAGTGGTAACTGGTCATTGTTGAAAATACTACATAAATTTATCTGGATGGTAATATATTTTGAGAAAAAGTTTGGTAAATGAGACTTCCACATGTTCTCTTAAAAAAAAAAGTGCACTGAAGTTGTATGTGAAAGTATTACTTTTGTAATGTGATGACGTACTACCCAGGAATTGCCAAAACGCTATTTTTTAAAGTGTTATAAAATTTAGAAAATAAATTGTGACATTAAGATGCATTTGTTTGATATATAGTACTTGCAAACAAAAGATCCCAATGCAAAGATCACACGTGTGAAGATAGTTCCGTAATGTTAGGTCTTTTCAGCCAACAAAAACTAATTTTGCACTTTGAATAAATTATGAAACCTCAAAATTATTATAGTTTGTTGATAAAACATCTGAATATTGAAAAATATTTGTGTGCTTATTTTAGAGTGTAACACACAGACAAAAAAAAAATGATGCCATGTGTTTTCTTGTACGCAAGTAGTTGTGGACAAACCAACAAAGTTATGGGGTTTAAACGTGATAAAGATCAGTACCATATAAGTGTTCCACTTGGCTTTCTGATAGCAGTTACTCTTATGGTAGTGCATCAAGTGACTTATCTTCTCTGAACTTAGTTTTGGTTGACACGAGAAGAAAAAAAAAATGAATTACTGAGATAAAAATGAATAAAAGTTCTATAAATTAAAATTAATCCACGGAGCCCATTCATGTTAGAATTAGTTTTTTGTCTCTTATAAATATTTATCTAAATCCATCTTTAGAAAGTTACATTGAAACTAAGTTTTGTTTTCTTTGTTAAATACAACAAATATGCTCATGAGTTCGTGAGTTTGTGACACCTTTCTTTGTTTGTAAGGTGTATTTTGAGATCGAAGTGCTTGCTTTTTTCTGTAGACCCACCTAGATTTATTCTTTTGAGTTTATAACCATTCTCTATAAGAAAGGTTTATTAAGACCAAACTTTGAAAAAGACAGGGAGAGGCCGAGAAACTAAAAGGAATAAAGGGAACAATACCACGCACACGATTCTTCTTAAATGATCTTTTTTACCGAAAGTTAAGGTATCAACTTTGATTTAGTTTAAAATATGTCGTAACCTCATTAAAACAAAAGTACTTTTTACTAGACTGATTAAGAAATAAACACATACCTCTTCGCCATATTTATCATCTGGAACTCCGAACGCAACTGCTTGAGCGATGTCTGGATGTGATAGAAGGACAGCATCCACCTCTAATGGTGATATTTTCTCCCCTTCAAAAAAGTAATTTCCATGTTAAAATGCATAAAAAGGAGAACGCTACCCATATATTAGTGATTCATTACCGTATTAATTTGTTATTATATTTCACTTTCCAACATCATATTTAAAAACATCACATGACATAAACCAATTAACTGATTCTACAGGTTTACTTGACAAAATACAGTTAACCACGCCGCTGACGGAGTAATGCACGATGAAATATTCCACAGGCCACTTTGTTAGGAAAAGTTATTGCCTTATGACTCATAAACAACACTTTGCCACCCTTTTTTACGTTGCAATACAAATTACACACAACAAATGTATTCTTTCTTTAAAAAGAAACACCAAATATAACGTATATTTCTTAATATGGGGTATGCAAAGTGAGATAAAACTATATAAATAAATATATACCTCCACGGTTAATAAGCTCCTTGATGCGACCCACGAGGTGCAAATACCCATCAGAATCAAAGAACCCGATATCACCGGTGTGGAACCACCCATATTCAAAGGCAGAAAGATTCGCATCAGGGTTATTTTTATACCCTTTGGTCACGTTGGGTCCCCTGATACAAACCTCACCTTTCACATCGTTCTTTAGAATCTCACCCTTCTCGTCTAATATGGCCATTTCCTGGCCCACGGGCTTTCCAACCGACCCGGCCCGATGAGGCCCATCTTCGGGTAACGGATTCGTCGACATCAAATGCGACGCTTCCGTCATAGCATAAGCCTCCAAAACCGGTGCCCCAAACGCCTCCTCCAACCGCTCCAATATAACCGGTGCAAGCGAGGCACTACAGCTCCGAATAAACCGGAGCTTCGGGTAAACCGGTTCCGGGCTTTTCAAATGACGTTCCAACAAGATTTGGTGCACCGTAGGAACTGCGGTGTACCACGTCGCGTTGTACGTCAACATGTCGCTCCAAAACGAGGAGGCGGAGAATCTCCCCGCCGCCGGGAGCGCAACGGAGGCTCCTGCGGCGAGTGAACTCAGCAACGCGGCGACTAACCCGTGGACGTGGAACAATGGGAGAACGATGACGGTGGAGTCAGACTCAGTGAGTCTGTACACGGACTTGATGTTCTCCACCGATGAGGCCAAGTTGTGCTGCGTCAACGGCACCCCCTTAGGGCGGCTCGTGGTGCCGGAAGTGTGGAGGAACAGTGCCACGTCGGATTCGTCGTTAACGAGTTCGGAAATCGAGTCGGTCGGTGACTCGGTGTAACTCAGAGAGAAACTGAGCTCTTCGGCTTCGGCTTCGTCGAGCGAAGCTGTTGATACCGGAATGCGAAGCTTGGAAGCCGCGGCTTGAGCCGGCTCGTTCCCTTCTTTGGACGTTATTAACAGCTTTGACTCTGAGTCGGATAAATAAAACTCGAACTCTTCCGCTGTGTAAGCCGCGTTTAACGGCGCCGCCGTGGCTCGCGCCCGAATGATGGCCAGAAACGTTATTATAAACTGAAAATATTAAAAAAAGAGTTAGAAACAATAATTGTAAATAAATGTTAATGAAAGATCAGATAGTTGATGTTTTCTATGTGTTGGCAATGAAACAGTGAGGGCGGAGAGGACCTCGACGGTGTTGGGGAAGGTGAGTGCGACCACATCGCCGGGTTTGATGCCGGCGGAGAGGAGGCGTGCGGCAGCTCGTTCGACAAGGTGGTGGAGGCGGGAGTGTGTGAGGTGGAATTTGCCTGAGACGGAGACGGCACGGTGGGAAGGGTATATTCCGGCGACGCGGTGGAGCAATCCGGTGAGTGTTGTTGGAGCTGGCATTGTGCTGTGGTGTGGTGCGGCGTGGTTATGAACTTATGATATGATAGATAGGCATTGGAAAACTGAGTATATATATATAACTGATGCGATGCGGAAGAGGAGGTGGCTGTTCCGTGAACGTGAAGAGTACTGATTCTTTTCTAGAAAATAACTTTTTTATTCTGTCACACAGAATAAATAAATAAATAATGTAAATTATGGACAAAAATGGAACATTGATCCTTTTCGTACATATTAAAAGAAAAACAAAATAAAGAAGAAGGAGATTTAAATGAATACGAATATTAAGACGGATTTGATAGGGTTAGGGTTCTAATATGATTGGTTTGGCTAGAGAGGAATCTAGGCATTGTTGGAATGAATATAAAAGAAAAGGTAAAATATGTGGGAATGAAAAATATGTGGAAACAGAAGCAGGGACAAGGAAAGAGAGAGGAAGTAGCTTTTTTACCATTTGGTTCAGAGCAAAAAAAAGAAAGATTTTTTTTTTTAAATTTAATAGAATCCATACTTATGAAATTCCACTCCAGACTCAAAATTACGGAGAAATTCATTCTTCTACCGTCTTCACTATATAAAAGATAAATCATTAGTTGGCTGCAAATAAAATGAGTGAATAAAAATAGTAAGAAATAAAGTAAAACTTATCAGTATTTTTTGCTGAAGATCAGTAAAAAATATAAATAAAAATGTTTGAGATGCAATTTTACCATTTTAAAAAAAAAACTAGACGTTCTCTATTTTTTCATCAAATAAATAACTTGTGTTAGTTTTATCATCTTTTTTATTTCAATCAAACGCGTCATTCAACTGTCTAAACTCAATATCTTCTAAAAGTTGTTAAAAATTATTAATCAATTTTTTTATATAGAAATTGGTAACTGTTAAAATATTTTTCGTCCTCGTAGTACAAAAACTTAGTACACTTCTAAATTGTTTCGTGCTGTGAATGCACGTGTAACATTTTTAAACAAGCAATCAAGAATATTAAAAGCTATATTACAGTCAACATAAGAAATTTAGTGTTTGTCTGTAAAGCCCCAATACTTATTAGGATACATACAGATATTAAATATGATAAGTTTTCGAACTTATAAAATAAAATATGCTAAAGTCATTTCACCGAATTTTGGAGGCTGTAGGTTCAAAACTTGCGGTGCAGGAAGTAATTGTCATTATTTTTGTTAGTTAGGGGTTTCACTGACGGGTCTGAAACAAAAGAAACGTCCAATTGGATGCAAGGAGATTCATATATGACTTTTTCAAACTCCTTTAAAAATTTTGCAAAGTGCAAAAAGGCATTCCCCCAACCTTCAACCGAGTAGTTAACTAAGCACTACTCAAGATCACACAATCACATTCTTTTTCTATTTAATTCTCATTTAGAGATCGTTAAACAGTAAAAGTGATGCATGTTATAATTAATTATATGAATAATTTATAATATAGTGAAAGCTACACCTTATTAATACATAGATCCATCGCTTCCAGCCACGTAGGGTTACTAATATAGCGAGCAATGATGTTACATTCGAAAAGTCCTACATATTTAGGTGCAACTTCATTATTACAATCAAACATAGTGTGACATTCTCAAATCATATACTAAAACATATGCTGAGTTGTTCAGTGTTGCTACTCTCATTTTCTTTGCATGCTCCATGAAACTACACTTTTCAGTTTGTTGATGGGGCAACCGCGGGTTCAATAGTGAGTTCCAGAGAGTGCACAGGTCCTGGTGCCACAATGCCAGAGCTTCTCAGTTCAGACATTCCTCGACGAGCATTCACACCTTGCACCTCACACAACTTGGGAAGAAACACACCTGCAACATAAATTTCCTCAACCTCAGACATTACTTTTCTCACCATATAATAACTGCATGCAACATATTTGCCTATGAATAATGTTTCATCATTATGCATATCTATTTTTGTACCTTCACCGGCTGCAAGATTGAAGTATAAGTCAACAACGTTGGGGCAGCACTGGTAGCAGTGAGGGGAACAAAGTTTGTGTGTGAAGGTAGACTCAAGAAGAGAATCTGATGAGATTCCAAGGGACTTTCTGTCCAATCCACAGGCCTTTATGCATTGGTCTGTTTCAATGTGATCCTTCACATTCTCAGCTTCAATATCTGATGTCTTGCATGTGTATGCCTCCTCACCACTCCTCTTCACGCGCTTCTCAAGCACACACCGTTTCCCAGAAGATGACACAGCAAACGAGCACGTGTCATGGCTCAGATTCTCACACTCTATCGCTCCTGCATTTTTCCATAACATAGTATGAAGTTTCTGCTATATACATGTACATAAAAATGATCACGTGGAAAAAATATAACAATTAAGGTATTCACTTACCAAGAGTGGCTTGCAGGGTGAGAGAAAATGCAAGAGCAAATATCATCAAAGTTCTGAAGCTGATGTTAGAGGCCATTATATGTTAAGGCAGAAAGCGTGGCCAAAACTATGTGGGAAATTGATAATATCTATGTGGTTGGAGGAATGTTATTGTGAGGGTTGAAAGGTAGTGCATTTTATAGTGGGATTTTGTGCCGGAATTATCGGATTTTTTTAACAGGAATTGTGGAATTTGACGGAAAGAAAGGAGTGTGTGGACTTCTTAGGGTGATTTACAAGTTAGGGGATAATCAAATGAAGACTACTTTAACTGTTTTCAAACTTTCCAACCACTGATGCATCTATATATGCTTTCCATTGTTTTTTTCCATTCTTGTTTTTTAGTTCAATCCAATACAGAAGTTTATATGATTAAAACCTAAAACAAATGTAAGAGTTATATTCTATGTCTGTAATTTGAAAAGTAATTTGTTTCGGAGTGTTTAAAGTTGAAAATTCATTGAGCTTCTTGCATATTGTTTCATTGATGATTCAATCTGAATGGCATTAAGTTTGAAGAAGAGTCAAGTAATAGCGCCATCAGTGGCGGAGCTTTCACAATTAGCTTCTTCCGCCATCATCTTTCACATCACATCTAACCAATAACTTCCTTCCAACTATCAACGCTATTGCTGCCATCAAAATTACACTTTTCAAGTAATTCGGTTCACACTATTTTTCAATCTAATTATTCTTTCAATATCACTTGTTTTATATTATCACTTAATTAAAAAATATATATTACTTTTCCATGATGAATCTTAATTGGAATGGATTCAAATTTAAATATAGAGTCTCCTCAAAATCTGGAAATAGGATACAGACCTAACCGAGCTCGTCCCGGAAACATTATTATTTTTACTATGTTTTTTTTTTTTTTTTTTAATAATCTTTGATAAGTTTGATAAAAAATATACTAACGATATGAAGAGTTTCTATAATACTATGTAGTTAAATATAATAACTAATTGATATTGCAAAAATATACTAAATTTTGAACAATTTTTATTATATTTGAATGTGATATTTTATGCTGCTGCTGCTGCTATTATTATTATTACTTCCATTCACTCCATCGCCATATAAATATTTCATTTTAAAATAATTTTAATAATAGAAGGCTTTCAAAATAATTTTAATTTGAAATTAAAATTAAAATTAAAATTAAAATAAATTTTAAATCATTTACTTTTTCTATATTTTATGACATACAACTAAAAAATCACTATTAATTATGTAAGTTAGTAAAATGGTAGAAGCACAGCATAACCAACCACTGCTACAAATTATTGTACTGATAAATGATTGACAAATTTTTTTTTTATCGTATTACTGTAACATAAAATTATGCATTAATTCTTTACGTGTGTCAAATTTAATTTTTAAATTGTATTATATTACACACATACACACACACACACACACACATATATATATATATATATATATATATATATATATATATATATATATATTTAAAATAGTTCATGATGTTTAACTATTAACATGTTATAATATATTACTTTTGAAAATATAAATAAATAAAGTTGGAAAATAATTTATATTTAAAGTATATTTTTGAATAAAGTTCATATTAAATCAAATTACACAGTAGAATCTCTATTTTATTTACTTAATCTATAATTGGAAGGAAAGTAACCAACGGAACCCTAAGGCAATAAAAAAAAAAAATAATCATGTTAAGTATTAAGTCTCAATATGTGTTTGTTTGATCTTTTTAAGTTCATAAAAGTATTAAGTTTATAGGTATGTTACATATTTTTGTTGAGTTACAATTAAGGAGGCTTAACTAAGGTTGTTAAAGTGGATCATAACTCATGAAGCAACCCATGATCATATAGCTTTAGCTTAGTGCTTTATGAAGTGAGAATACATGTATTTTGTGTGCATCTTTGAAACATAATATAATTTTCAAATGAACATCAAGCATTGCTTGTGTCTTATGCCTTTTAATATATTTATTTATTTAGCTTATAAAACAAACATGTATTTCTGTATAGTGGAAAATCATGGTGAAAGAAACTAAAATGTTATACCAATACTTTTTGGATTTTTTGGTGTAAATCCACTATATGTGTCTTTGTTATCTGTTCTATTATTTCTATATAATTACAAACTTTTTTTATGTTTTTCAGTGTTATAATTTTTTGTATTTTGGTTACGGGACCTCTTTTTGTTTAGAGTAGGATATATATCTTTTATATTTGATATGACTTTGTTCTTTTTTATGTTTTGACTTGTATGTATACAAGTTGGGATAATATTATTATCGCATTCAATATTATTTATTATTGTTGATAAAAAATATATTGTTTGAATATATATGTATGTATCTACATATCCATTAATAGTAGACATTTTCATCATAATTTAACTGAATTTATAAGCTATGAAAAGTTGTGATCAATTTGATAATATCCCATAAATATTGTGTAGTTTTTGCAACAAAAAAGAAATTGCCATTAGTATACAACTTAAACCTACCTAAGTTATACTAAATTAGAAATAATTTTGTATTCAATTCCTCCATGAAAAGACAATACATATAAAAATATTAGTGTTCGGAACAATTAGAAATTATTAATTAACTGCCTTTATTTAAATTTTAAATTGATCGATACATTTTCTTAATGACTATACTTAAAATCTAAAATATATATAAATATTGTTAGAAAATTTGAAATTGGTAGCGCTGTTTGCGGAAGAATTTGGAAGACAGGCATAGTGTGGCAGGGAAATTGATTACCAGTTGACTAATAGAAAAATTAGTTGGCATGTAACTACCTTGTTGAAACTTCCTATTTCTCCATGCTCTCAAATCTCAACACGTGGCACTATTAACTTTTGGCGTATTTGCTTTCCTTTGTATTTGTATTTGGATATGAGCAAATACTCTTTATTATGGGACTTTCTGTACTATATATATTTATTTATATATATATATATATATATATATATATATATATATATATATATATATATTTTTTTTTGTTTTTTTTTTTTTTTTTATGTGTATTTATATATTAAAAAATATTCTATTTTATATGATTTTCTATATTATATATATATATTTATATATATATATATATATATATATATATATATATATATATATATATATT
>Ga0099824_1010482_pt1 | contig 10901 bp, 10 predicted proteins | sample SiratrowhiteBW_FD_76837 | JGI IMG/M metagenome (GOLD analysis project Ga0099824, IMG submission 76837) | Root nodule microbial communities of legume samples collected from California, USA - Siratro white BW | ecosystem: Host-associated > Plants > Roots > Nodule | place: USA: California... | reverse complement strand
TTTTGGAAAAAAAACTTTACAAATTTCTAAAAATTCACCAAGAATTTAATACTTATTAGGAAAAAATTTTTTCAAACCCCTTTTTTAGGTTAAAAATTCCTTTATGTGAATTATTAAAAAATATAAAAGTTTTTTTTTTTTTTTTTTTTTTCAAATTTATACCAATCTGTAGATTCAAACGAATAAATTCTAAAATTCGACACTAAGCTTAATTTTTGTCTCAAATTCTGTCAAAAGTTTTGAAAAAATAAAAAATATATTTAAATTCTGTCTATGGACGGTGTGTTCAAGATGGCAATAATATCCATAAAGTAGGACTTCAAGATAGAAACTACTAATTAATATATTAAAAAAATTAAGTTTCTTGGCAATTATTTTTCTGTTGATCAAAAGAAAAAAATTAGCAGAAAATTAACTGTCATTATAACTATTAATGGTCCAAGATGGAATGTATCAACGTATGTTAAATTTTAACTAATGTACTAAACAAAAAATTGTAAAATGTTAATGTACTAGACTAGGAAAATTATCAAAACATGTGATATGAAAAATGAAAACAAATCATAAAGAATTTTCACGTCAAAGATTATCCACGTAAAATTAGTTACTTACGTGAGTTATGTATATACTGAAATATCTTTTTAAGCAATTTTGTATTTTGTTCACTCCTGGGCGCATGATAAGCACACGACAAATACATATAAAAAACATGTTGGGTGAAGATTGTTAGAACAGAGCAGTACTTTCATATTAGATTTGCTTTTATCTCATCAATGGCTGCAACGAGACCGGTGCAGGGTTTGCTACGAAGGGTTTGCAGGGCAAGCAGGAGTTTTGGGGTTGCCACAGAAGTTAATGCTTCTTCCTCTTCTTCTCAGAGAATCATCGACAAGGAACATGAACACAGTGCTCACAAGTGCGTTCCTCTTTCTTTTCTTCTTTCAATCCACCCACATGTTGCTACGCCCGAAAGACAAGATTTTGACTTTTGGGCTTGTCTTATTTTCTCTTCTTGACCTATAACTTTTAATCTGATGATATTATCCCACTTGATCAGGTTAAACCTGCTTAGGTTGAATGAACGACATAAGTTTTTGAATCGTTCATTAAAAAAAGAAAACATAAAAGTAATCATGAGTGTTAAGCTGAAAGTGTGATCCAAAAACTGTACTTTAATGTAATCATGTTGTTTAGTCTGTTTTTTCATCAGCTAAGCATAAATAGTACCTGCAGAACTCTGCCAATGTTGCAGAAAAAATGAATTTGGGTCTTTTTGAACTCTTTTATGTCCTGAGTTTCCTTAAAATATTAGCAATTAGTAAACAGTCTCAGTTGGTCTGTTCTGAGTATTTTCACCCATAGAAGGATGGTGGAAATTTGCTTAAGTTCTTTTCTTTTTCACAAATTTTGAGTTCCATAGATTGTTCCTGGGTTTAATTAATTGGTTTTGGTGTAATATTGAAATCATAGCTCCTGTTTAAAATGCAGTTACCATCCACTTCCGATTGTATTTTCTCAAGCAAAGGGAACCTCTGTTTGGGATCCAGAGGGAAACAAATATCTAGATTTTCTAGCTGGATATTCTGCTGTTAATCAGGTACAATTGACTATATCTTGGTAATTGCCAATGCTTCAGATCTGAATTTTTCTTCAGAATGGTGATGTAATGAATAATCAATCTTATATTCATATATTTTGATTCCTTTATGGAGTGAGTCTATTAACTCTGACCAGATCCCTTCTACTGTTGCTACTACATTTTCTTTTGTTATTCCTCTTTTTTTGGGAAAGTAACTGGTATCGATGTTCTAATAACGTAAGTGCTTTTTATTTTCCGTTAGGGACACTGCCATCCTAAAATCGTGAAAGCACTACAAGAACAGGCAGAAAGACTGACCGTGAGCTCTCGAGCCTTCTATAATGATCGTTTTCCAGTCTTCGCAGAGTATATTACAACCATGTTTGGTTATGATATGGTACTTCCTATGAATACTGGTGCTGAAGGTGTGGAAACAGCTATGAAATTAGCACGAAAGTGGGGTTATGAAAAGAAAAGAATTCCCAAAGATGAGGTATAAATATGAGATCAGGCATGCTAATAGTTGTGATATCATGATATTTCTTGTTCTTTTCACTCTGTGCAATAAAAAACTTTCTTTTCTTTCTCTTTTCAATTCTTGGTTGCTAACAAAGATGTATAATTCTTTAAAGCTAAACATATGGTATTCTTCCAGTACAAAGAGAAAATGTAGGAAATTTATCATGCCATCCTCTTTTCTGATTAATATGCTGTGCAAAGTTTAACAATTCATGTTTATTTTTCTACTTTTGTTATGTGGTGATGAGGTCAGTAATTTACTATTCAGTTTTAGAGCCTGAAAGATATTTTGCTGTAGTTGAGTGCAGCCATCTGCTATGCTATTTCCACTGTACTTTTTATGAGAATCTGTTCAATTGTTTTATCATATGAATCTTTTTACTCATGGACATTTGTTTCAGGCTATTATTGTCTCATGTTGTGGCTGCTTCAATGGTCGTACACTAGGGGTCATATCTATGAGCTGTGATAATGAAGCTGTCCGTGGTTTTGGTCCTTTATTACCTGGCCATCTTAAAGTTGATTTTGGTGATGCTGATTCCCTTGAAAGAATTTTTAAAGGTTCTGCTCTGTGCTGTATACTTATCCCATCTCATTAGTAGTTTGCTTTATCATGAGAGATCTTTGAAGTTTATGATTTGAATTTTCTTTATGAACTGCAGAAAAAGGAGAACGCATAGCTGCATTTATTTTAGAACCTATCCAAGGTGAAGCTGGGGTAAGCTTTTTGAAAGTGCATATTTAATGAACTTGCTAACAGACGTCTTGATTGGATTGAGATGCTAAGAAAGTTGCTATATACCCCTATCTTTCTATAATCTGTTTTCTGAAATTAGTACTTACAAAAAAGACATGATATGTGTTTTTGTTAGAGATATGTTTTGATTACATTAAACACGAAGGTATGATAGAATTTGATGGAAAATGTTTTACCAAGTAATTTTTAAATATTGATTTTGTTCTTATTATTCTATCTCTTCTTTATTATTAATAAGAATACTTATGTGTGCGCGTAAGACGCGGAATTCATTATATTTCTATTTGGTTTCTCTCTTCTCCACATGGTACTAGTGCAGTACCATCCTCCATTACCTGTTTTGTAAACAGGCTACTTATGGAAGAAACCATGTGAGTTGACATTTTTCTACATTGCGAGTGATTTCGCTTTCTTTTTGACTGTCCATAATACTTGCTGTTTTTTCTAACCAAATCAAATATTTCATTTTTCATTTTATTAATTTGTCAACTAGTTTTATTCTATATTTATATGGTGTGTAATGTTGTGAAAAATATGTACTTAGTATGACTTGTTCAATTTCTTTGATTTTATGGAAGACTTCTCTGGTACCCTTGTATATCTCATCCTGTAGAATGGCTATAACATTCTGCAGACTGTTTTTTATATTGTTTCTTACCAAAGTATACTTCTCTACATTCTTTTAATGAGCGATATTTTTCTTTTAAAGGTAATAATTCCTCCAGATGGTTATTTGAAAGCTGTTAGAGATCTTTGCTCCAAATATAACATCTTGATGATTGCTGATGAAATACAATCTGGGTTAGGAAGAGCAGGGAAGATGCTGGCTTGTGAATGGGAAGAAGTTCGCCCAGATGTTGTGGTTAGTTCCAAATCAGCTTTACTTTGTGTCTACTTTATATCTGTGGATTCATTTCCAAAACAATGATATAAACATTATTTTGTCGTCATATGGTTAACAAAATATATATGCAACTCTTTTGCAAATTTGACTATCACCCATTAATAATCTGGGTCCAGGAACTCCACCAATGGTTTCATAGCTGGTTCTAAGTACAGTAAGTTAGGTCCAACAATGTCTTTGTAAGATAAGATTGCAGTAATGAATTATGGATTCAGCATGAAATTGGCATGAAAATGACATATCTAATTTATTCCAATAGATACTATATTTCCTTTAACCATGTTATGTCATTCTTTGGAATGCTGTGTTTTTTGTTTGACTGATAAATCAGATAATATCATGTTTAGATTAGTTTCTCAATGATTTTAGTATGAGGAAACTATTATTCCGTAAACTACCATTGATGATATGCTTGATTGTGGGTATGCAAACTATATCAAGGAACTACATTGTATACCTTATAGAGTAAGAATCAGAATATCTTGTCAACATTTCTCATTATCTATTTGTATCTCCAAAACTTCATTAATCATTTCTCTTAAAGGGGATTTGCCAAGACATCTCTTTGCATATAATTTAGGAAGGGATTGGTGGGGAAATCAAACATAAACACATGCCTTGGAGACTTGTGCCTTCTCTCTTCTTTGTTGCAGAACCCTCACAAGAGTTATACCAACATATATTTCATTAACTCTTGATAGAAATTGTCATTGCTCTTTGCTAGTAAGAAGTTGTATTAGCTGCATTCAACCACCTTCCACTTGAAAGACTTGTCCACTCATTTTTATTTTTTCTATCAAGAAATGAATGGTGAAAACTTTTTTTTTTTGTCGCCTTTTCTGAGGTTGTATTTCCTTTTAACAGCACTATGCATGACTGTTTATAGCTGTCCTTTTACTTAGGTACTTGGTAAAGCATTGGGTGGAGGTGTTATGCCAGTTAGTGCAGTTCTTGCAGACAAAGATGTGATGCTTTGTATACAACCTGGACAGCATGGAAGGTTTATTTTCTTATAAATGTATAATTCATTGTAATTTGCTCCCTTTTGTAGTATTTCCTTGCCTGTAGTTGTCAAACTTATGAGGTTATGTTGGGCATCTGTTTTCATTCTTAAAACCACTTCATTAGTCAGATCATGTGAAGAGACTGAATTTTCTCTTGTATAGGAACTTGGGATCATATAGTATATAGTTAATTTTATTTTGGGTTAGTTGATGGAGTTGCTTCAAGGAGATGCTCATTCAATTGGTGGAATGTTGAAGGCATGGTGAAAGCTTGAAGATGGCTAACTATGGAAGAGAAGTGGTGGAAGAGTGTTTCTTTAGGAGAGAGGTTTGACCAACTCTCAAGGAAGATGACTAGGAATGGCCGAAAACAGTGCGGCTGTCCTAGAGAACTCAAGAACAAATTTAAGATGCAAATTTGGCATCATGTCAATACACATTCGAAGTTCAAAATACAATGAGTGGAGGCTACTATATATAGCTGTGAGGACCTAGGGAGTCAAAGCAGGAGGGAAATTCGACATGTGACCCTAAAATGGTGGTGGAATGAGTGGATCAAGTGACACTTGTCCCTCATGCTTTCCACACTTGCACACATGTGCAAGCATGCACCTCTCTCCCATGTGTGACATGCCTAGGGTTTCTCTTGGGCTTGGATGAGCTCATTTGAAACTATAGCAAGACTCCTCTAATCCTAATCTAACCATAATCTATCATACTACACTACATGGCCCAATTACAAGCTTGTTTATTTCTACTCTATACATTTTGTTAAAAAACTAGGTTTGGCCATGTTGAGAGCAACTTGGGCCTCAGTCTTCTTGGATCTTTCAAGTCATAACTATTTTGTTGGTCCCTTGGCCTTAGGTCTTCCATCACTAGGGGTCATGTTTGTGGCGCCAACATAGTTAGAATGGCCAAAAAAACAATGATGCTTTAGCAGTTTCATATCTATTGAAATTACTATTGAAAAGTATGTAGTAGCATAAAAAATGCCCAAGGTCCCATTGCATGAAGCATATCTATGTAATGCTTAATTCACCAAAATCCTTTTTTACGCCATTAACAATGCGAAGTGATAAGTATCCAAGTACTTGGGGAGCCTACCCTCAAAGGCTAGTTAAAAAGGGTGAGAAGGAAGCACTTGAATACTCCACCAAACATCCCATAGTACTTGATGCGGGACTTAGGCACCACATAATATGCAAACAAGCAGATTTTTATATTGATTCATCCAAACACAAAGGTTACGTCTAGTTCTTCCTTAAGCATAATACTTAAGAGCTTTATTAACAATCAATTGGTTGCAATTCGAGTACACAAACCATTCTTAATTTCCCCCTAAGATTAAGAGCTCTCAAAAGAAAGAAACACTTTCAGAGAGAACAAAATTAAAACTCACAGGGTAAGCTTCACAATGTAAAGATATACAAAGGCAATACTCATGCGCACAAAGAACGCTTTAAGATCTTTTTAATATTTTCTCTTAGAAAAGCAAAACCAAGAGGTTGTCTGATCAACTGCTGAAGTTGGGTTAGGGCAACGACACTTCTCACTTATGAACTTGTATGGATAAAACAATTCCTCCAAAATGATTAGATTTTTGTGAGATTCAGCAGATGAAGATGTATTGTGACAACGAAATTGCTCTTCACATTGGTTTCAATTCAGTGTTCCATGAAAGGACTAAATTTATAGAAATCAACTGTCATTTTATTTGGGAAAAGTTGTTGTCCAAAGAAATATGTACTAAGTTTGTCAGATCCAATGATCAACTTGTAGATGCGTTAGCAAAATCCTTTAGAAGAACTCAAATTGAAGTTATTGGTTCTATGCTTGGCACATATAATTTGTATGCTTTAGCTTGAGGGAGATTGTTAGAATAGGTCATCTTATAAAATTGACTTTATTGAAAAGCTGTTATGACCAGTTTAGAGCATCTCCGATCAATGCCATTCAAACTCAAGATAGTTTCTCATATTCATTCTTAAGGCCCGCATAATACTGATTTGAATTGATCGACCACCAATAGGTATTGTTCTCCCAATCCAATCAATAGTGGAATCATTTTCATAACACTACAACTCCAAGATCAAAATTTTTCTATCTGATAATGAAAACTTGAGAGAGGACAAAAAAAGTACTCTTATTGGCTATTATGAAGAGATATAGAAATAAGGAACAAAATCAATAATTACTAATGAGAAATATTTGCTAAGATATTTCCCTATTTGGTTTAATCTAATCATATATTTAATAGACCCCATAAGTTTGAGCATATGTATCATAAGTTAAGCTTGTTACAAATGCCATGAATGCAGACCCCTTGAAAGATTAGTGAGCATGACTATTATTTGGTTGTTGGTGTTGACAAAGTAAATAAAGCAAAGCTTTATGCATCAATTTGGTGCATGTGCATTAGTAATAAAGAAGAGATATGATAATAAGGAATAACATCAATAACTAACAATGAGAAATATTTACCAAGATATATGTAATCAAAATCATGTTATATTTCAATATTTAATTGAATCAAGTCATGTCTTTAACATTGAGAGACCAAAAGAACTGTATAATATCCCTGGACATTCAAGAGATCCTAGACTCTCCCTTGTCATAATTTTGCCTCTCCAAGGATAACTACTACTTCAACCCCTCTATTTATGTATGTAGATCATAAGCCACTTGACTCATTGAGTAACTCTAACTGACCAATGACTAACTAACCAAGGCTCTCAAATAATAGATGTATCCGTCGTTGTTGTAGGATGCACCAACTGTCCTGTGGCGTAAGCTAAGTGGTCCAATCATATCGTAGAACTTGGATTGTTATGGTCTTAAGTAGAAGGAGTTGTGCTCTGACTATCAGAATAACTTATGACTTAGTGGTAAACACTTGATTCAATAATTGGTATCAAAGCCAAATTCACGGGTTCAATTTACAACAGTATAATTGTTGAAGGGGAAATTGTTGCAGGTTACATTAGTTGTCTTTCGGCATAAGCCAGGTGGGTCAAGTCACAATTGAATGGTTCAATTCCTAGCAAAGCAATTACAGAAGGGAAGATTGTTGTAGGATACATCAATTTTCTTGTGGTGTGGGTTAGGAGGTCAATGTCATAATCAAATCAGGATGCTTAGGATATGATGTTCTTAAACAAAAAAAGTTGCTCTCTAACTATCAAATATAGCTTTTGATCTAGTGGTGTGTGTTCAATTAAAAAAAATTAACTCCTTAAAACACTTGGGAAAAACACCCTCTAGGTTAACAAATTAATTCAGCAGCCCTCAGTTTTCTAATTAAATGAACTGAGTTTTGCACTTTACAACTTTCCATTGCTATTTAGGTTTTGAAGTTTTCAATCGATGAGTACTGAAGAATTTTTTTTTTTTTTTTCAGTTTTGTATTTATATCTTTTAATGTAATCAGAGAACAAATTCATTTATTGCAATACTATTCAATGTTATTAAAATATGAAAGCTAATACTAATAATGCTGAAGCTTCCTTATTCTCTGTTATTTTTCACAGCACCTTTGGTGGAAATCCATTGGCCAGTGCAGTTGCAATTGCCTCACTAGAAGTGATAAAAAATGAAAAACTAGTTGAGAGGTATCAAATGCTTTGCAAACTCATATTATCATTGTATACTTGTTATAATACAGACTTGAATAAAAAGTATTGACTAGTATATTTTTTTCGTTTCATCCAGCATCATCTGAATGTGAAATAAGAGCTTCAATAGTCAATACAATCTTGTAGTTGAATAACTATATAGAATGCAATCTTGTTCTTATCTTGGGGTAAATTATTGATGATTGAGAATTTTCTTTTTTCATGTTTCTTGTACTTTTTAGAAAATGTTCCATATAAATCCCAGTAAGTTTTAGAAGTTGAATAACTTCTCCATGTCTAAACTATCATTTTAGGTTATCCTGTGTTAGGGACTTCCATTCATCCAATATCTTGAATATTTGTATTTACAGGAAATATTATTGTTTCAGATCCTATTTTGCTCACCCTTCCCGAAAAAGAAACCACAACTCCTCAAACCTGGCTCATTATTTGTATTTTCAGTGGTGTATTTTTCTAATTTCACACCATTAAGAATTTTTCAGACCATTTTTAAAATTTCATGAGAACATGTTATTATAAAGTTTTTTTTTTTTTTGAATCGCAAGTTACATGAGAGTGTGAAAAAAAATGGTCATTGAAGGCACGATATAATGCAACAAGTTTTTGCAGATCCCGAGGTAGAACTTATTTGCTTAGAAAATTTAAACGTATGAAATTAATAATTCTTTCCTATGCTGTTTAACTTTCTATTCAGTCCCTCAAGTTTCAGAGCTTATGCTCATCAAATTATTTTCTAAATTTTTTTATTTTGCTTTTCATTTTTCATCATTGAAAGTTCCTGTAAATGCTTTATTAGTTTGATTCTTTATTCTCTCTACCCTGAATTTCCCTTTGAGAGATTAATATATAAAATCTGCAATCGGTGTATTACTATTGGACAGATCTGTCCAAATGGGAGAGGAACTCATTGGTCAGCTTCTTGAGATTAAAGAGCAATACCCAGATTACGTGAAGGAGGTACGGGGAAGAGGATTATTCATTGGAGTGGAGTTCAATAGCAAAAATTTGTTCCCTGCATCGGCGTATGAGCTATGTGAAAAATTGAAGGAAAGATCAGTTCTTGCCAAGTCAACACATGATACAATAATCCGCTTTACTCCCCCACTTTGCATAAGGTTAGCTTTGTTAACTCAAAACAAGTTTCTAACTTTGTTGAACAATTGAAATATAGCTTTGTCTCACTATGGCCAATACTGTCATTTCTCTTTTGTACTTAGTATTTCAAATTTTATCAAGCTGAACCAAGTTATCATCATTGTTTCAAGTTCCATTATTCTTGGTTTGTTGTAAACCTGCAATTTAATCTATGCATTCCATGGATCATATACCTCAAGTTAACCTTAGTATACCTTTTACAATGGAAACATCAAATCTCTATCCTACATAGATCCTAGAAGGCTTGAAGTGGAATAGCTTGAAGATTTTTAAATTTCAACTAGTCAAAGTAAGGCTTGACTAAGTTTTATAAGAGAGATTTTACTAATTAGTTCAGAACTCAATTTCATTTTTTCCTTACTTTTCTTTTAGAGAAATTCTTATAGAGAAGTTTGTAATCACTCTTGTTTTCCGGGAATTTCTTTTATAGCTTAGACCTGGGAATATTTAAGCAAAAACCAAATCATAATGTGTTAATATACTCATTTTAAAACCAAAGCATATGCATTATTCTAGTTGTGTGGAGCATATCCATTGATAATTTATGTGATTTGGAGTATAGAGCAAAGATGTGACCAAAAGTAATGTAATATGGTTGCAGTGTGGATGAGATCCAACAAGGTTCGAAGGCCCTGGCTGATGTTCTGGAAATTGATCTTCCAAAGTTGCAGAAGGCTAAGCCAGCAGAGGCTGCTCCAGTTGCCCCTAGTGCATGTGATCGTTGTGGTAGAGTCATGTATGGCTAATCAGATAAAGGTATATGGTTTCCACGTACCTCTAGTTTTCCTTGGATAAGAAATTATCACATGAAGAATGCTATGCCTTCTGCATGAACCTCTGAAAACTACGTCCAAAATTTCCATATATAGTTATATCATGAAATAAAGATGACTCCTACAGTTTCAAGGTATGTGATAGCTAGCTGTATAAATAAGGATATATCTGATTGACCAACAAGGATAAATAAAAAAGAAAAGTTAACTTCGTTCTAGCTATTTTTTTTTGTCCACAAGGTTAGTTCGAAATTCCAATGTCTAAGCAATTTCCTAATTTAAGAAAACTCATATATTCAACTGTTAAGATCCTAATTTTCCCTGAGATAGTTTAGACATACAACTAACTTTGATATATATATTTATGATAATGAATACAATTTTGAACTAAATAATCATTAAAAGTGTTATGGCATACTTGTTTAGAGATAATAATTATCGATGGTTGAAAGAGTATACATTTAATCAAATATTATATATATATATATATATATATATATATATATATATATATTATATGATATATATATATTTTTTCTTTTATTTATTCTAATAAATAAATTTTCTAAAGAATT
>Ga0099824_1010480_pt1 | contig 10901 bp, 7 predicted proteins | sample SiratrowhiteBW_FD_76837 | JGI IMG/M metagenome (GOLD analysis project Ga0099824, IMG submission 76837) | Root nodule microbial communities of legume samples collected from California, USA - Siratro white BW | ecosystem: Host-associated > Plants > Roots > Nodule | place: USA: California... | reverse complement strand
TTTTTTTTTTTTTTTTTTTTTTTTTTTTTTTTTTGTCATGAAATATATTAATTGATGTTATTAGTTTTTCATGAAATGTTTTTTTTTTAACTTTTAATTATAACTTGTGTATTTATGGAGAAAGTAAAACTATCATGATAAAATTATTTCAATAAGTGACATGTTTATCATTGCTCTTATATGTAGCAAGAAAATCTTAAACTATAATCATCTTGATACACAAATACTAAGAATAATTTCTAATTCACAAATCACGTATATCTGTCTCTTATAAAACATGTTTGGTCGACTAAAATTATAATATATTTGATAGGTTGAAAGTATGTAAAAAAATAAAATGTAGTAAGATAAGTTCCTATCTTATGTTTGAATATGGCTCTCATATAAACTAAATAATCAATGATTGATGATTATGCACAGGTTAACAACAATATTTGTTAAACTCTATCACTAATAATAATAATAACAATAATAATAATAATAAAAATAATAATAATAATAATAATAATAATAATAACAATAATAATAATAAAAATAATAATAATAATAATAATAATAATAATAATAAGAATAATAATAATAATAATAATAATAATAATAATATTAATAATAATAATAATAATAATAATAATAATAATAATAATAATAATAATAATAATAATAATAATAAACAAAATTATGATGGTATTTGTGATGACTAAGAAAATTAACTTACAGTTTAATTTATTATCTCAATTTTCACTTATAACACTACAAGAAAAAATTTATTTGGAGATCAATTTTTAATTACCAAATGAAATAGTTGTTAATTATGATCAAAATAGTCACCAAATTAAATTTTGGTTGCTAAATAACTACAAAATATGAATTTAGTGATCAATTAAGTCAATATAACTGGTATCTAACATTAGCTACCAAAGTTTTTAGTGACCTATACCATTAGATTCTAAATTGGTATCTAATTAAGTTAGAGACTAGTTTAGAATCTAATGGTGTAGGTCACTAAAACCTTGGTAGCTAATGTTAGATACCAATTATCTTGACTTAATTTGTCACTAAATTCAATCATCACTTTTATTTTGTACTTATTTAGCAACCAAAATCTAATTTGGTGGCTATTTTGATCACAATTAGCAATTATTTCATTTGGTAGCTAAAAATTGGTCTCTAAATAACATTTTTCTTGTAGTGTAAATAATTATTGCAAAATTTATCACTATTGACTTTGACAACTTCGTATTTTAATGTGCATGATATTTTGACTAAGAGATGATCATTCAAGTATATAAATAAAATATAAGTCATTTTACTAACTTTTTTTAGAGAAAAAAAAATAAACTTTTGGTTAAGGAAGAAGAAAGAGAGAGAAAAATATTAAGAATAAATAAATAAATATAAAACAATAAAATTTTCGAAATTCCTAAACAAAATTCCTTTACAACAAAACTTTGTATAAATTACTTGAAAAGTATATATTAGTATAAAATATATTAGAAATTTAAGATGAATTAGAAGTGTCATGTTCAATAAAAATATAAATAACATAGTTGAGGAAAATATTATATTTATAAAAATATAAATATAATATTTCTATAATTCTAATGAAAATGATAATAGGACTTAGAAAGATATTTTAATTTTCTTTTTAAAGATAGATAACGAGAGTAAAAAAAAACTTTTAACTCTTATTTTTTATAAAATATGAAGTATAATTATAATCTCATAATATACTTTTCAAATTATCTTTCTACTCATAATTGTTATAATTAATATTAAAAACACATTTGACCATTTAAATTCCAAACATGACTAACGTTTTTTTTTTGCTTTTAGCCTTTTTAGAAAGATTTTTACTTGAAATAATTCTTATTATTTGACCAAACCAACATGAGGCTGAAGTATTATTAATTTCAATAGTCACTCTCAAAATTTCTGTGCCTTTATTTTTTATTTTTTGATGTTGTAAGAGGAATGTTGGAAGACCTATTAGGTACTTATAGAACCACTGTATGTGTAGATCCAATGTATAATGTATGTATATTCAGATTCATCATCATACCATCCTAGATTAGTGAACATTAAATTTCCTTCATCAATGGGAGGATTGAAAATTTAGTCTTTCATCACATGGGGTTGCTAATGCTTTGGATGTGTTAAGAAAAGAGAATTTATCTTTAGAACATCTGATCCTTCGTCATCTCTATGTGTGTAAGTGAAACATCCAATCTTTCCTAAAAATTGAACATTCTTTCTCTAATAATCATCCTATACTACTAATATTATTTTTCAAGTCAGGTACATAATAGACGTCCTCAATTATACCTTCTTTTCAATCATTTTGAGAAAAACATATGTCTTTGATTGAGACCTTTCGTTGAGTCTCTGAAAGACACATGTCCATCTTTTATCTCTTGTATATATCAAAAAATTGAGTGATTCCTTCATTGGTCATCATGAGGATCCCTTCATCTTTTGTTCCATCTTCCTGGACTAAATTTTCATCTTTTTCCACTTTCTTATTGGTGTAGCAATTCTTTGTGTAATGTCTATATTTTTCACAAAAGTAACATTTAACATTTGAATGATTAGAATGATCACCTCTTCCACAACTGCTGTCTTGTCACACCAGTTTTGGTGGTTCATTTTTTTCTTTATCTTCATTGTTGTTTTCACTACCATGATCTCTGCTACAATAGTAATCGCGACCTTCGCGTCCTCGTCCAATCCCTCTTTTGTGTTATGCATACATCACCTTATCCTCCTTTATGGTCTTCTTTGTTTGTAAGACTTTCTCCATGACTCCTTATTTCTTTTTCTTCTTCTATTGTCATCCATGGTGACTTCTTCTAAATTTCTTAACTTCTCGTTTGCACATACACCATTTCCAAGTCAACAGTCAATGATTGAAGAATTTTATTGCATGGGTTTCTCTATTGTTTAAGTTTTTATTGCCTACTGTTTGCACACGAGTAATGTAACTAAATACATTTTCTGACTTTTTCATCTTCATGGTCACCAATTCATGTCGTAGAGTTTGAAAATATATTTGTTTCACTCTATTAACACCCTTTAATACTTTTTCCAATATGTCTCACACTTCTTAAAATGACCTCATCAACAATTCTATACAATATGTATAAAGTGGTTTCATCAAGAATTCTATACAATATGTATAATGTTGTCTAGTATAAAGTTGTTTATTGTATCTTTGGATAGGACAAATGATATTTTAATTTTTTTTACTTAAAAACAAAGAGAATACAATAAACTTTTATTTTGAAAAATATATCTCTACTCTTATTTTATTTTTTATAAAATATAAAATATAATATATAATTTCATAATAAATTTTTCAAATTCATCTATCTTTCTACCGACACGAGATAATAATTATGGACCATCATTTAGATTTTAGAAATGTACACTGCTACTTGACAAAGTGATTATTTTTTAGTTTAATACTAACAGCAATAACCCATACAATACTTTAGATTTTCTGGACGTTGGAACAAACTCACGTGATTTGTTTTTCTTTACGAATTTGCTTTGAAATCGTGTCATACATTAGAGCAAGACACTTCCGTAGTGCCTTCATATAATTATCTTAATTGGAAATTAAAAAAATAAAAGTAATGCTACAGAAATTATTGGTAAGTATTAATATTCAGTTTTAGAAGTTTATAAATCGGTAATTAATTTCCATGTTTCGGGGTAAAGTTTAACAATTCATATATAACAGAAAAGATGCTGCAAAATTTTCAATATTTCATAAAATATTGAATAAAAAATAAACATATTGGTGTCTTTACTGATTATCAACATATGTTGGAGGATTTCTAAGAGTAAAATTATTCTAATAATAATAATAATATAACATAGTGAGGATTCCTAAGAGTAAAATTATTTTAATAATAATAATATAACATAGTGTTAATTCTTCATTCCATATTTTGCTTCAATTCAGAGTTTCTGACAGACAGAAAATAAGGGCAAAATTTTTCACCTGTGTAATTTTTTTTCTGAAATTTTTAAAACGGTGTATTTTATTTTTTATTTCGGGATGTGAATAAATCAAGCAAATGTTAGATCATATTATTGTTAATAAATAGTGTCATCAAGGCACTAATTGTTAGACCACAGGATTGTAGAGTGATTAATTTTGTTTTTGCATGTGAAGTCATTTTCTACATTTTGATGAATATGTAATAGTTATAATTAATTATTATTAAATAATTGAAATAAATATAAAATTATTTTAATAGAAGAATAATAATTATTTAAATAAAAAAAAAGATGATTTTTATATAGTGAAAATTTATATTATTTGAATTAGAAACAATAAATTTAGAAAGAAAATATTGAAAATGTTATATATTTTTTTAAAATAAATTTTCTATTAGTTTATAAATAAGTAAATTATAAAATAAAAATTTTATTTTAGATTGAAATAAAATTATTAGTTACATTAATAAATTACTGTTTATAGAGTTACTTATAGACAATTTATTACTAAATTTGAATTTAATTTTATTTTGTTTCTCAAACAATTTAAATTTCTTTTTAATTTAAATAATATAAATTTTTACTATATAAAAACCATCTTTTCATCTAATTAATTTATCCAAATTTTCTTCACAGAGATAATCTTTATTCTATTCAAACTAACTTCATCTTAGAATAAATTTTGATCATTACATATTTATAGAAATAATCAAAACAGTAGAGAAAAGGTGAAGCATTAATTGCAGGATTTAGGATTTAGAATTTAGAATTTAATTACAAAATCAATATGTAGATACACAAAGAGAGAAAAACACTTTTATTAAGAAATGGAAATTCACGTTACAGAAAAGATAAACAGGGAGAGAAGTATATATGGCAGAGGCACATATATAACACACAGAAGCAGAGAATGCATGCATGCATAAATAAATTACGTAACAAAGGACAATCTATGAAACGAATATATTCAGCGTAAGGAGATGCCAAGAAAATCAGAAGCAGAGCGAGCCATGGCGGAGACAAACTCCGCGAAGCTAATAACGCCATCGCCATCAGTGTCAGCCCCTCTCATTATCCGTGTGAGCTCTGGGAACGTCACAGGGTGCTTCATTTTTGCCAAGGCCGCGGCCAACTCCGCCAACGTTATGACACCATTGCCGTTACGATCGAATTCCTTGAACAACTCTAGGACCGGTTTCTGGTTCGCCAAAACCTGTTTGTTTTTGCTAGCCAAAATGACCAACACCAACTCCTCAAACTCCACTTTCCTGTTGCCGTTTGAGTCCGCCATGGCGAACAGAGTTTGGACTTGCTCCCCCGAAGGCTTCAGCCTCAGTGTCACCATAAGCGCTGCAAGCTCCAACTTCGTTAAACTCCCATCTGAGTCCATGTCAAATCTATCAAATATCGCTTTCAGGTTGTTCAGTTGTTGCACTTCAAGATTTGACATGGTAAGTAGTGTTGAATGCAGAATTTGCAATGCCAAGAAGGAACGAGAAACAGAGGGAAAAGAAGAAGGAGATGTGGATGTGTGAGGTAGTGGGAACAGCGCGGGTGTTTATATAAGATTAACTACTGTATCCTTAAGAAGTTTGCTATCTACGATGTTTGATTCTAAGTACCACTTGTTTAATCAAGTTGATGATTTTGTATTCTCTGATGGTCATTATAAATTTTAGTCAAGGTAAACGATTATAATCATGTACAAGTGTTCACACACAAAAAGGAATTTTCCACTGTCAAGGTGATCCATTTAGAAGTCAAGGTAAACTAATGAATAGTATATAATGATGAAAGTCAGGGTTCATGAATAAGCATCCTCAACCATCATCCATGTGAACGTCATGCTCCCTCTCTTCCAGCTGAAGTCTAAAGCTAGTTGGTGCCTTTATCTTCACATTTTTCTCTGATTAGAAACGTGCTATTTTCGATTCATTGAAAGAGAAAGAAAAACAGTTGGGTTTGTCTCCATATATACGTTATTGTTGGAACGTAGACCATGTAGAATTGCACACTTGATGTTAGCATTAGTTAATATCCTAGCACATGCATGTTCACGTTAATGTTCTTTTGCAATTCACCACCATGTCCATTGGTTCAACAAATTGCCATTTTTAATTTCATCTCCTTTATGGCTAGACAGGCACGATTAAGTCTTATTCTCAGACACTAATACACTATAAGAAAAAGTAAGTGTCATTAATTATTGGACTATTTATTGGAAGCATTTATAGCCATTAATTATTGTTTTAATGTGAATGAATAAAACTTTCTTGTACTCCTATCATTTGCTACCTTACAAATTCACGCACCATTCTATACAGATTTTTCTTTTAACAAAATGTAATGAAAACAATAACAATGTTTAAAGAGAAAAATCACATACCTAAACAAATCAAGCAAAGTTAGTCATTTAGCCCGAAAGATAAACCCTAATTGAGATCAAATAACATTAACATAGATGGATTATCCTATACGATAGAGTTCATATCTTATATGTCAAAATGTTTTGTATGCAACACTAACCATGTACTATGGTCACAGTTCAGTTTTTTTTTTTTCTATGAAATATATTAATTGATGTTTTTAGTTTTTCATAAAATGTTTTTTTTTACCTTTAATTATAACTAGTGTACTTATGGAGAAACTAAAACTATCATGATAAAATTATTTCAATAAGTGACATGTTTATTATTGCTCTTATATGTAGCAAGAAAATCTTAAACTATAATCATCTTGACACACAAATACTAAAAATAATTTATAATTCACAAATCACGTATGTCTCTCTCCTATAAAACATGTTTGGTCGACTAAAATTATCATATATTTGATAGGTTGAAAGTATGTAAAAAAATAAAATGTAGTAAGATAAGTTCCTGTCTTATGTTTGAATATGGCTTTGATATAAACTAAATAATCAATGATTGATGATTATGTAAAGGATAACAACAATATTTGTTAAACACTATCACCTATTATAATAATAATAATAATAATAAACAAATTATGATGGTATTTGTGATGACTAAGAAAATTAAGTTAGCATTTAATTTATTATCTCAATTTTCACTTATAAATAATTATTACAAAATTTATCACTATTAATTTTGACAACTTCGTATTTTAATATGCATGATATTTCGACTAAGAGATGATCATTCAAATATATAAATGAAATATAAGTCTTTTTACTAACTTTTTTTAGAGAAAAAAGACTTTTGGTTAAGGGAGAACAAAGAGAGAGAAAAATATTAAGAATAAATAAATATAAAACAATAAATTTCTTTACAACAAAACTCTGTATAAATTACTTGAAAAGTATATATTACTATAAAATATATTAGAAATTTAAGATGAATTAGAAGTGTCATGTTCAATAAAAATATAAATAACATAGTTAAGTGATATTAATCTTTTAAATATTAGAAGTGTCATATTTAATAAAAATCTAAATATAATATTTTTTATAATTCTAATGAAAATGATAATAGAACTTAAAAGATACTTTAATTTTCTTCTTAAATAGAGATAAGAAGAGAGTACAATAAACTTTTAACTCTTATTTTTTTTTATAAAATATGAAATACAATTATAATTTCATAATAAACTTTTCAAATTCATCTTTCTATTCATAAGAGTTATAATTACCATTAAAAACATATAATTAAAGATAATATTTATTGACCATCTAAATTTCAAAACAACAAATCTTTAACAACGATTTTTGAGTTTAATGTTAACAAATCTTTCTCTTAAACTCAATCTTTGATCCTTTATTTGAATCATCTCCTTCAAGATAAAACTATTGTTAAGAAGATAGGAGCAATGACTTTTTTTGTTTGCTTTTAGTCTTTTTAAGATTTTTACTTGAAATAATTCTTATTATTTGACCAAACCACACATGAGGATGATTTATTATTAATTTTTATAGTCACTCTCAAAATTTCTGTGTCTTTAATTTCTTGATGTTCCAAGAGGAATGCTTGAAGACCAATTAGGTACTGATAGAACCACTACATGTGTAGATGATCCAATGTATGTATGTTTAGATTCATCATCCTTCCACCTAGATTAGTAAACATTAAATTTTCTTCATCAATTAGAGGATTTAAAATTCCATCTTTCATCACATGAATAGTTTCATTCTTTTCAACTTCCATATCTACTATCTGGGTTGCTAATGCTTTGGATGTGTTAAGAAAAGGAGCATTTATCTAATGCTTTGGATGTGTTAATAAAAGAAGCATTTATCTGTAGAACATCACATCTGATTATTGGTCATCTCCACATATGAAGTGCAACATCTTATCTTTTATAAAAATTTAACATCCTTTCTCTAATAATCATCCTATACTAAGAATATTATTTTTCAAGTCATGTACATAATAAACGCCTCAATTATACTTTCTTTTCAATCCTTTTGGGAAAAACATATGTCTTTGATTGAGACCTTCATTGAGTCTATGAAAGACACATGTCCGTTGAGTCTCTGAAAAACACATGTCCGTCTTTTATCTTTTGTATATTAAGAAATAGAGTGATGCCTTCATTGGCCATCATGAGGACCCCTTTATCTTGTGTTCCATCTTCCTCGACTAAATTTTCATTTTCTTTCATTTTCTTATTGGTGTAACTATTCTTTGCATAATGTCCATATTTTTCATAATATAGTAACATTTAACATTTAGATTATTAGAATGATTACCTCTTCCATGACTGTTGTCTTGTCACGCCAATTTTGTTGGTTCGTTTTTCCTTTCTCTTCGTTGTTGTTTTCACTACCATGATCTCTGCTATAATAGTAATCACGACCTTTACGTCCTCGTCCAATTCCTCTGTTGTGTTGTGCATACATCACCTTATCCTCATTGATGATCTCTTTGTTTTCAAGGCTTCCTTCATGATTCCTTGTTTCTTTTTCTTCTTCTGTTGTTCATGTACTTCAAGAGAAGCCTTGAGATATCCATGGCGACTTCTTCTAAATTTCTTAACTTCTCGTTTGCACATACAACATTTTCAAAGTCATAAGTCAATGATTGAAGAATTTTATCCACAATCATGCATCCGTGAGGGTTTCTCTATTGTGTTTGAGTTTGTTTCTCTATTGTATTTGAGTTTATTGACTACTGCTTGCACACGAGTAATGTAACTAGATACATTTTGTGACTTTTTCATTTTCATGACCACCAACTTGTCTCGTAGAGTTTAAAAATACATCTCTTTAACTCAATTAACACACTTGAACACTTTTTCTAAGATGTCTCACATTTTCTTCGAAGTTGATGCACCAACTATTTTTTTAAAAATAGACTCATTAACAATTCTATACAATATGTATAAAATTATCTGATCTATCTTTTGAAAAGATAAATGATATTTTAATTTTTTTTATTTGAATAGAAAAAAATGAAAAATACAATAAACTTTTATTTTGAAAAATATATCTCTACTCTTATTTTTTTTTATAAAATATAAAATATAGTATATAATTTCATAATAAATTCTTCAAATTCATCTGTTTCTACCTACAGGAGATAGTAATTATGAACCATCATTTAGATTTTAGAAATGTACACTACTACTTGACAAAGTGATTGTTTTTTAGTTTAATACTAACGGGAATAACCCATACAATACTTTAGATTTTCTGGACGTTGGAATAAACTCACTTGATTTGTTCTTCTTCACGAATTTGCTTTGAAATCCGTGCCATACCTAGAGCAAGACACTTACGTAATGCCTTCATATAATTGTCTTAATTGGAAATTAAAAAATAAAAGTAATGCTACAGAAATTATTGGTAAGTATTAATATTCAGTTTTAGAAGTTTACAAATCGGTAATTAATTTCCATGTGTCGAGGGAAAGTTTAACAATTCATATATAACAGAAAAATGCTGCAAAATTTTCAATATTTCATAAAATATTAATAAAAAATAAACATATTGGTGTCTTATTTACTGATTATCTAAATATGTTGAAGGATTCGTTCGAGTAAAATTATTCTAATAATAATATAACATAGTGTTAATTCTTCATTCCATATTTTGTTTCAATTCAGTTTCTGATAGATACAAAACAAGGGCAGAATTTCCTAATTTTTTTAGATGTGGATAAACTGTGCAAATATTGCATGATACATTGTAAAAATAGTGTCATCAGTAATATTTCAATTAATTAGTTATTTTTAGATGATTAATTCTACTCATCGTTTCTCTTCTCTTTTCCCACATTTATTTATATTTAATTTTACTAAATATATGTTATTACTAAATTTTAATTTAATTTATTTTTTTTCAAACAATTTAAACTTTTTAATTCAAATAATTTAGATTTTTATTATATAAAAATCATGTTTTTATCTAACTAGCTTACATAAATTTTTTTCGTAATCATTCAAATTAAGAGTAGGGTGAAGCATTAACTAGAAACCAAGAACCTTTATTTGCTTGAATGATTGAAAAGAAGGTACAAAATCAATGAAAAGGATGTAGATACAGAGAGAGAAGAAGAAAGAAGGAACACTTTTATTAGGAAATGGAATTTCACGTTACAGAAAAGATAGAGGGAGAGAAGTATATATGGCAGAGGCACATATATAACACACAGAAGCAGAGAATGCATGCATGCATAAATAAATTACGTAACAAAGGACAATCTATGAAACGAATATAGATTCAGGGTAAGGAGATGCCAAGAAAATCAGTAGCAGAGCGACCCATGGCGGAGACAAACTCAGGGAAGCTAATAACGCCATCGCCATCAGTGTCAGCCCCTCTCATTATCCGTGTGAGCTCTGGGAACGTCACAGGGTGCTTCATTTTTTCAAAGGCCGCGGCCAACTCCGCCAACGTTATGACACCATTGCCGTTACGATCGAATTCCTTGAACAACTCT
>Ga0099824_1010473_pt1 | contig 10912 bp, 4 predicted proteins | sample SiratrowhiteBW_FD_76837 | JGI IMG/M metagenome (GOLD analysis project Ga0099824, IMG submission 76837) | Root nodule microbial communities of legume samples collected from California, USA - Siratro white BW | ecosystem: Host-associated > Plants > Roots > Nodule | place: USA: California... | reverse complement strand
TAGTAATTTATGTAGTAAAGAAGTCATTTTACTACTTCAAGAAATACAATTTCACTCTTAGATTATTTAAACATGATTTTAAAACTATTAATGCATAACATTGAACAAAAGAATCCAACACAATATTAAAGTGATTAAACATTATCTTCATAACATATTTCAATATATATATATATATAATCATATTTTAAATTTAGGAACTTTTTACTTTCATTTGCGTATATATTACATATTATTTAAGAGTTATACAACTTCAAACTTAAAAGAGATATTTTTCATGGACTGTATTATAAACTTTAATTTAAATTTACTTTCATTTTAAAATGAATTTTAGATTTTTTCTTAAAATGGCATTTGTATGTAGAATCAACCTTTTATCCTATTTATTTGATAAAAAAATTCATAATTTCTTTTCTTTTTCTTTTACGATTTGAAATATGACACGTCCATTTAAAAATAATAATATCTTCTGTGTGTATAATAAATAAATAAATAAGTAACAATATAAGTATAAAACTCAATAATTTCTAGAAACTCAAGAAATTGCATAATAAATAACTAATAAGTAAAAAAATATTATTTTATAAATATCTTATTCTTATTATTATTTTATAAATTTATTATTAATATTTTTATTTTTTTACTATTTTTATGGTTTTATTAAATTTATTTTGTTTTAATAATAAAAATTATTATTATTTTATTATGTCATATTATATAATTAATTATATTTATTTTATTATAATATTAATATAAAATAATTATAAAAATATAATAAAAAATACAGATTTTTCGCAAATATCTTCGCAAGACAGTAAAGAAAGAATAGCTTAAAGGTTTTTATTCATTTTCTATTTATTGATTTGCGTAATCCATCACGTAACTAAACACACATAAATATATTAAAATTTATAATTCAAAATTCATAATTCATTGATTATGACAATGTATAATAATTATTTTTTTCTCCAATACTAATATTAAATTCATATTTAAAGAGTAATACATGTTACAAATAAGTTATAAGTCTAGTCACTTTTATATAAATTTCATATTTCATATTATCTGGTTTAATTGCATGTTGATTTCTTTCTCACACATCTCTTTAAATACAAGTGATTCTTTTCTTATTCAATCTGATGTCAAAATTCTCATTGAACTCATCGCGAATGTCCTAATACCATCCTAAACAAAGAAAGATAGACATATAAAACATAAAGAAATCATATTTCATTTTATTAAACTTATTCTTGCATCAGAGTGATTTCGCTAAGCAAATTGTATTTTACATATTGTTAAGTATATTCAATTAATTAAAATTTTCAATTACTTTTGAGATTAAAATCCATTGAGTGAAATATATGGGTTGGGCAGAAGAATACCCCTCAATTTCTTAGATGGATTTTGTTGATTGAAAACATGTAAATTTAATATTTTATACATAATTAGCGCAAAAGAATACTATCTAATAAGATGTTCTAATTCTCGTGTGGAGTATTTAACCTGAATTTGAACATGTTTTATGTTGTATTGGTCATATATATCAACTCAAATAATTTATAACTATTCAACACTCAATAACAACTCAAAACAATTCTAAAATAGTCTAATTTGATTTATTCTAAAATGATTTAATTCAATTTATTCTAAAAATTTAATGCTTTTCAGTAAGTTTAAGTTTTTTTAAATTCAATTACTTAATTAAAATGTATTGTTAGACTAATTTGTTCATACCACATCTTTATTTAGATATTTTTAATTCGATTATTCAAAACTTAATATTTTATTTAAAATAAAATATCTACTCATACAAGCAAATTTTAAATAACGACTAAATGTTTTAGGATATTAAAAAAAATTCTTTATTACTTATAATTATAATTATGAATATCAACTAATCTTACAAATCAACTTAAACTCTCGTATATAAAATTTATTTATATTTTAAGGAAGAGCGGAAGTTAAAAATGTATATATAATTCTTTTTTACCAGCTAAAATAAGAAATATATTAAAAATGGATACTTCAGAAATATTTCAACCCATTTATAAACCACTTAAGATTAAAACTTTACTATAAAAACATTTAAAAGATTAAGCGGAAATGTACATATAAATATACTTCACTATGAAAACATTAAAACATATAAATATACTTCACTATGAAAACATTAAAAAGATTAAAACACAAATAAGACAAACCATTTGAGATATAATCTTTATCGAATGTGAAATTTTAAAACCTTTCATAAAAAGTTTGAGAAAACTTTTATCATACAAAAATTATGACTAGTTACATCTATCTGTGATCATCATCAGAAAAAAAAGATATAAAGATTATTTTTAAAAAATTAAGAAAAACACAATAAAAAAATGAGAAAAGACAAAAAGGAAAATAAAAATCAGAAATTTAAAAGAATGTTACAAGAGGAATACTTTAGGTATTCAAACCATATATAAAAAACTATACAATAAAAAAAGATAAAATAACAACTAGTTAAAAAAGTTAAAGGAATTCGACCCCAATGCATCAACCCAACGTTTTGACAATATTTTTACAAAATATTACCCCTCCAAATATTCCTCTAAACTGCTTTTTCTATTTCTCATGCACATGTTTATGCAACAATGTTGTTGCATATATATTTGCTCTCAATATTTCAGTGGTCTTTATAATTATTTTTGGATTTTTTTAACTTATGAAAAAAAATTATTTAGTTAATAACTTAATTAATAATAATAAAGATGACAAGAGAAAAATAAAACAAAAGAATGTATGTATAAAAGAGAAGAAAAAAATGAAATAATTTAAAATATAACAAAACTTAAAATAACATTTATTATTTTTTAAAATTATATTTGACACCTTCATTTGTCTATTAAATTTATTTATATAAAATATTACCAATAAAACATTAAAAAAAAGTTGCTAAGTTTTGACAAAAGTAATTATTAACAAAATCAATAAATATTTTATCCTTATAAAATCATAAGAAAGACGAGATTTGTTAAACTTTAAAAAGTATTATATCAAGATAATCTTATATACATAAGTATAACTGTACATGATTACATGAAAAATTAACAAATATGATTACCACAAAGATATTATTGATTGATTTAACAGTGTGATTTGTAATCTCACACACTTTAATAAAAGGTTAATACTAAAGTTTAACACTTATTATCTTAGATCAAATATAATATGAGTTAGGCTTTTTCTTCATCTTAATATAAAATCATAAAAGCAAAAGGGAGTGAGATGAAGAAGTTGGGTTCCATGAATGTCGACAAGGATTACACACAGGGAGAGTGAGACATATATGTTAAAATATTACTACATCAGAATTTTAATTTATATATTGAGCTTCAGTGGGTTACCTTGCGATTTTCTTAATGGAGCTTTAAAAACGTGTTTCAGAAAAGGCATGGTTTTTAACACCACGACCATGATTCTTTTTTTTTCAGAAAAGGAAAGCATTTGCCTTGGATAATATTGAAAACCAAACTAAGGAATAATTTAAAACTTGGATCAACATATGCTTACTGTTTTAGATCATTGGTCATTAATAATGTTTAAAAAATTAGGGTTCTTGATTATCATAATTATGTGTATGAGATTATGATGTGTGCACAAGAAAGACGAAACATTAATCTTTTCACATGAGAATCACGTGGCATGTAAAACTAAAATTGAAGCTTCTGTGCTTGATAATGTCGACAAAGCTTCTTTGTCACTTGTAGTATGAACACAAGTTTCGTGATCAAATTATTTTTTTTTTTCGTGTCCTTGTGTTCTTGTCGGGAAGCTTTATAATTAATTAATAAAGAAAATCTGTATAATGTAATTATAAAAATACTGGTGTTATTTGACAATAATTTCTATTATGTTTGACAAAAGAAAGGGTGAAACACAACAACAATTGACGTGGTTGTCAATTTTTTGTTTTAATTTGTTTAAAAACTAAAAATTATATTATGTTTTAATTTAAATTCATTTTCATATTTGAGCTTATTTAATGAGGATAATAATACTCATTATCATTAATAAGAATTTTGGATAAGAGAAATAACTATGATAATTAAAGTTATAAACATGATAAAGAATGATAAACTAAACCTTTTTAAGATTTCTTGTATTACAAATGACAATCGTTACATTCACACGCTATCAATAACCTTCCTGCGTTAATAAAAGTAAAAAATTTCTTTTTCTTATCAAATAAAAACTAGGTTTTTCAAATGGTTGTTATCAAGACTTTTGTCTCACAACCGTAACAAACTATTAGATTGATTAAACTGTGTTGTATTGATATTATATAAGCTACTTTTGTATTTGGATAAGAAATTTAGAGACTAATTATGTATAACTATTACTAATGAGATGTTTTTTTAATAACTTTTTATTTTTTTTAATAACCTTTTATTGTATGTATTAGGTTATTCATTTTACTTTTATGAGTACGAGTGTGGAAAGAGATGTAGGTAACTATTGTTTCAGAGATATGGAATCTTAGAAATAAGATGGTTTTTAAAGGTGAGCTTATGAATGCTGAAGAAATATTTTGTCTAGCTCAGTTAAAGGTTTGACTCTGATTTAAGTTTAAGTTAAAGAGAATCACTTTTTCTTATTCGGATTGACACTTATCTTGGTTAGTATGCTTACTTGCTATGGCCTAGATTTTCATGTTAGTAAGGTGTGGTTTGCAATGAAAGTTTGAGAGTGGCCAGGTTTTGCACATTATTTGCTATAGTTTTCTTGAGGATATTTGTTTCTGTAATTCTTGAATAGTTAAAGTTTCTTGTGTAGATTTTATTTGTTTATGTTTCTTTGTGCTTTCTGGTGTCCTCAAGTGCTTAAGAATGTCTAGAAAGATGTATTCATTTTTTAGGCACTTGTTTCTTAATGCGGTATTGTGTATAAGGGTTGGAACATCCCTGAAATGTTTCCTTCATTATTCATTCATTTTTTCTGTTCAAAAAAAAAACTTTCTATCTTGTTTTTTTTTTATTTAAACCTACTTAAAAATTAACAAAAATTATTTTTATAACCATTTTGTAACTATTTATGTTTTTTATATTGAATTTTTTATTAGTTCAGTATAAATCTTACTAATATTTTTTTATTTTAATAGTTATTATAACATTTAATTTTTAAAATTATAGTTTTTATTCACAAAAAAGGAAACAATTGTTTATGTTTCTTTAGTTTTATAACAAAAAAATTAAAATATTTCATAGTAAATATGTATGATATGTGATCTTGAGATAAAAATATAGAATGATATATAAATCTTGCTAATAGGTATTATCATAGATTCTTTATCTTTGTTGATTATATAAGTCATATCAACTAAGATTTTTGGTTGTGAGAAGCTAAATATAGTTTATTACAACAATAAGAATATTATTTAAAAAAATTATGCAAGTAATAACAACAATAAAAATCTATTATTATTATTATTTTATGTTCTCTTATTATTTGTCTATGCATTTTTGTTTATGAATTTTTTTATTAGTATAAAATAATTAAACAAATAAGAAGTACACATAATTTAAACTCATATACCCATATAATAATCTCAGAGAGTTCAGAATATTCAAATATTAAAAATCTTTCTACATTTTCATACTTGCAACACTCCAATTCTCTAAGATTTATTCCTATAAAACATTAACTACCCTTGTACACCTTGTTCAAAAATATCAAAATTGATAACATGCTCAGATTAACAAATTTAACCAAGACAATACAAACCAATTGAGTGCATATTTGAAAATTCTTCATGCGCGCATACCAATATCTTTGTTCGTCTCCTTGTTTCAGTTCTGACCATGATTTTGTCTATCTCCACTAACATTGCAGATTCTTGCAGCCCTTCTACCAAAAACTAACTGCACCGTCAAAGTTGCACCTACATACAACCGACACAAACTTTGTTTCTAGGCTATTAAGTATGAGTATGTAAGTCCAGATATAACCATGACTCACTTCAGTGAAAGAGTTCCGATCTTACTTTTATAAAATTTTCATCCTTTTTCTATTCTCTTCGATTATCATATTAAGACACACACTTTGACAAATACACCAATCCGAGAAGGAGAATATTGTTCTACTGAATTTGAAATACAACCAAGTCCACGATTTTAATTGTATCCAGGTACAGATTTAGTCAACATCCATTATTTTTTCTCTAAAAATAATTTCATTCCTTTAATGTCATATGCACCAAATCGCAATTACCTATATCTCTCTCCAATCTCCATTACCACAATTAACAAAACCAACCAAGATTAATAAAAATGTTGAAAGTTATTAGACCTCAACTCATTATGTTGTAAGGTATTCATCCAACCCACAAATAACATTTACAACACACTTGAGTAACTATCTTACAAGTTATAAAAAAATGATTCTTTTATTTCCTCGCACACAACACACTTAGATTATTTTCTATCGTCACTCCTTCTTACACATATTATCTTTTATCGGTAATCTATTTAGCATCACAAGTCAGATGTAACAGAGATGATCGAGTCTTTGTCTTCTACATTTTCTTGAATAATTCAGAAAACTTTTGCTTATAATTTTTTAAATAAATTTATTTGTTTTTATAGTTGTTAGTGTAAAAAGTTGTGGATTTTTTTTATAATTAATTTTATATTCGTAATTTCATTTTCATTTTCTATTTTATAAATAAATTAGATAATCTCATATTTAAAATTACAACATTAATGACAAATATAAACAGATTGTTAGAATAATATAATGAAAACAAAAAAATAAAATTCAATACTGACACGTATATTTATTAATTGTTAATTAATTCGAAATCCAAAGCAAATAGCTAGGTTGAAAAAAAATCGATTTTGACAAATTTTCGTTTTTTCTCGATTTAGTTTTAGGTACTCTGATGTCACTTTTTCTCTGATGTATTTTGTTAATTTAATTTGAAGCCTAGTTGGATTAACTTAGGAATGAGAGCAAAACCAACAGTAAAATGTCGGAAAGGATATGGAAATATGTGTGTAAAAGGAATTCAACAATGTTTAGTTGTTGGTAAGACATGTTCTTTGTCATTTTAAAAACGAATATGCATGTTTCTCCACGTGTGTTTTTTTCTCAGAAAATTTGGGAAAAAAAAATGTCTTTCTTCAATGAAGGTTTGTACATTTATAAAAAGCAGTCACTGAAATGGTATGTTGTATGGGAGCTACATGAAGGGCAATGAATTTGTATATATTCTAGGGTATCAAGCAGAAAGGGACATCATCACGAATAAAATTACTCTTCATTTTTGGACATGAATTAAATGGTTCATCAGAAAATTTCCATATTCTTTTTTGCATGACAAAGGAATTTGGATATGTAATAAGCTCTATCTAAATGTAAATATTTTATGCATGGAGAGAAAAGGAAAAAGAAAAATGAAAATAAGCATATAATCTGGCAATAACCAAGTAAGTGATATTTTAGTTTAGATATTGAGAAGATTGAAGGTACATTGAAGTTTCGTTGATCATGGTTTTATTCACTGTGAAGAACATGATTAAGCCTATGAATTAGATAGGACGTGCTAGTTAGTTAGGCAGAGGCTTTGTTTACGTTCCGTTGGTTGCTCTCAAAAGAGATTTGAAATTCCATAAAGTTGATGGAACCCTTCTTAGCTTCTTCCTTCAGCTACAGCTATTCCTGTTCTTCAAGAATAATATCCCTTTTACAAAATTTTCAATTCAAATTCTCTGCATTTCATTCCACGTCACGCAATCTTACTTAATCTATGGATCCAAGAACCTTTCAGTTTGATGTAAAAGATTCCCACATTTCACATATATAACAGAATATTACATATATTATTGAAAAGAAAGATAATTTTCAATGGCCTACGTCCCCACCCCGTTATTGATTTCGATGGAGAAAATAGTAGCAATCCCTCATAACACAACAAAAACTTCCCAATTATTGTTCTAAACAGTTTAGAATTTGTCTGATATAGTAACTGCAAACTTTTTAGACTGTATATATCGATTGCAATATCCTCAAACCAAATCTAGGTTAATGCATTTAGGGTTTAACAAAACATTGTTATTATCAGCACAGAAACCTATTTCGCATGACTGGTTTTTGGTTAAATAATTTGTATTAGAGACGAAACGATACTATTAATTAATTATGAGAGAAATAATCTTTTTATAGGAAACAAAGATGGTAGAATAGTTTCACACTAATATATAATATTATTATGTTGGAACACTAGGGTTGCATAGAGTGTGAAAAGGGGTTTCTGCTAAAGAGACAATGTGTGTAGGTATTCTCGAAGGATGTGTTGTTCCTACACCCCACAAGGAAACTAGAGTCAGAAGTTAGATCAGGATTCTCATCATCTACGACACGTGGCATTAGCCTCTCATCGTATGCAACACTTTTTGAGGATACCATGTTGTCAAACCCCACCAATGGGATGTTTAATTATTAGCTTTGTTAGTGCTAGTATTTTTAATCGTGTTTCGTTTTTCATTGTCATTTTATCTTCCACTTTCTATTATATTATAATATAATATAATATACACAAAAGGGGTTGAAATTTAGACCACTGATCATTCATTTACATATATACAGCAGAGGAGTGAAACAACATAATTTTTTCACTAGTTTTATATAAGCATAAAAAGAAAAAAAAAAAGGTTAATAGTAAAAGCGCGTTTTCTTGTACTTACATTAGTATAAGTTCATACTTTTGTGCTTCAGAGTGTGAACTGTTTACTATAAAATAATGGTATAGTTTGAAAATATATACCAATATGGTTGTTCTTAATTATCAAACTTAAGCACTATAGTTGAAACCGCAAAGCTATGGTGTTTGTTAGGTATAGATGGCAAAGATATTATGAGAAGAAAGAAGAAGATGTGATGAAATTTGGTGATATAAAAGCATTGATGAGCAGTGATTATGCCAAAAAAGGACACCTATGCCAACCCCATCTCTTTAAACTGATAAAAAAATATGCTTAAAACTAATAATTAGTGAGTGAAAATTGAATTTTGTTGGGAGGCATGGCACTAGGAATATTTTGGGTAGAGTGAGAGTGACAGTTGAATGATCCATAGGTTCCTGTTATTTGGTCAAAAGATTGCCGGGTTTTCAGGATTTATGGCGTTGACTTTTCTCTTATGGACGGCGTTCTCCATCGAATTGCAAACAAACACTATCCTCTATGAACTTGTGTAACATTTTCAAATCAAAATTTAAAAGTGACTACACTTCCTTCTACTACTTCTTCATCCATGTACAATTAATTATATATCTTAATTTGCCCTTTGCATTATCATCCGAAGCGTCTTTGACTCAAATTGCCCACATATCACTTTGTTCATCCCTTCTCCCTAATCTTTGACCTCTTTCAATTTTAGCCAAAGCGTCTATTTTCTCCCCTCTTACCAATTGTATGCTTGTGTTAGGTATAAAAGGTGAAGAACAGTAGAAAGAGTGCATCCAAACTCAATCAAAGAAAATAAACGAAAACAAAAGAAAACTGATCAATCCATTGTATTCTCATAATCTATGCCTTACCATTTACTTCATCCTTATTGCAATTCTTTTGAACAAATTCTTTATGTGATGTCTTGTCTTTAATCTAATGCCGATGCACACTACATTGACTGCTTTCAAATGCAATCTATGCTTAAATTAAGGAATTCTTTATTCTTCTTCACCAACTTCATTTCCACCCATTTCGTCGTTAGGTAAAAATAAGTCACTAATCAATGCACATTATCTTTGATTTAAAAAATTTCTGATAAAAAACTATTTTTTCATAAATTAAAATTACATTATGTATAACTTTTAAATGATATATTTTCTAAAATTTCTCATATAGAAGCTAAATAAACACTGTACAACTTAATTCTACGCGCAAAACATATCATAAGTGTGAATTAAGTTGTACAGTGTTGTTTTAGCTTAATGGATGATCTCCTATTTAATTTTTTAATTCTACATATATACATTAAATATATTTAAAAAATTACCGTTTATAATAGTATTATTTAAATAAAATAGAATTATCCGCTGTAAAAGATATTTGTGACCTAACTAATACTAAAAATATAACATGGTTGTGATGACTAATTCTTCCCAGTTAATCCTGATTTTTTTTTTTCATGCTATTGGTTACTCAAAATTAAATATTTTTACTGTGCTTGAAATATTGAAATGTACGAATGATACAATACTCTTTAAAACAAGAAAAAAAAAACAACACTATTGAGCACCGAGATTATGGCCACTATAAGAAAGAAGCAATGCTTCAATACAGACTGTGTGTGCTTAGTTATTTATTAGTAACGTACGAGCTATAATTTGTTTGCAATGAATTTATAATTTTGAGGGCAAAAGAACTTATTTTAAATATGCTACAAAGGGCAATTTTTGTTGTTATTATTTAAAGTTTCTTACACTTTCATATTTCTAACGTAATGAAAAAAATAGTTAGTGACAACGGAATAAGTTGGGTTCCCTTTACTTGAAAGATGCAAGTACAACTTCAAGTGAATCTCACTTTATTTCTTCTAATTTTTTTTAAACTTTTTTAAAATAAATATCATATATTGTCTATTGAAAATATCTTATTAACTAAAAATAAGATCATACTGTAATATATAAGTATACTGCAATCCTCAATTTATAAAATTGTCACTACTGAGAAAAGAAAAGTGCAAGTAAAACTCACATATATATATATATATATATATATATATATATATATATTGGAAGTTAATTTATTTTATTGGTATAAAGTTTAATGTACTAAATTATATATTTCACAAAAAAAAAAAAAAAAAAAAAAACAATTGAATTTAAAAAAATGGGTTTTAATTTGTTTTAAAAGACCCACTACCAAGCCCACTTTAC
>Ga0099824_1010468_pt1 | contig 10917 bp, 3 predicted proteins | sample SiratrowhiteBW_FD_76837 | JGI IMG/M metagenome (GOLD analysis project Ga0099824, IMG submission 76837) | Root nodule microbial communities of legume samples collected from California, USA - Siratro white BW | ecosystem: Host-associated > Plants > Roots > Nodule | place: USA: California... | reverse complement strand
TTTTCTGTAACCGACGTTATGTTGTTCATTTATTTACAAAAAAGCCACCGCATTTTGGATAACGTCGTTTTTGCTTTTAACCGTCATTGAAGGCAGACGTTAAATGTGTATTTTGTACTAGTGAGCAATGCAAACAAAACCACCTTTCTAATGGAAGGGAATTAGCAAGACCAATTGCCACACATTTTTCTACTTCTTATTGTATTAAGCAACAAAAATTGTATTAAGCAATATAAAAAATGCTCCTAGATCAATATTTGCTTTAGAGGAATGAACTACTAGTCTAAATGCTACTAAAACTGAGATTAAACAAGTGATGAGCCCAGTATTGAGTGATGACAAATTTTGGAGATCAACCACCTTGCCTAAAATTTGTGATTCCACTTATAAAAGTGCTAAGACTGGCAGATGGTAACGAAGAACTAGTCATGTCATATATTTAAGAAGCAATGGATAAAGTTAAGAGAAAATTGTTGAAAATTTCCAAAAGGAAGAAACAAGGCATAAAAAGGTGTGAAATATTATTGATCTAGATGAAATTTACCATTGTATAGGTTTCTCCATGCAACAACCAATTATCTCAATCTTAAGTAAGTTAATTATATATAAAATTTGTCATACTAAATAAAACTATCTTCTTTGTTCTTATCAACTTATTTTTTCTTGTATTAAATATCATTATGATAAAAATTACAATCTAGAGTGAGATATTGGTAGATTTATATGAAACATTTCAAAGATGTTTTTGGATGAAAAAACAAAAGTTGCAATCAAACAACAAGTTGAAAAGTTTAAATGAGTTAAGGGGCCTTTAAGAATAGACATTACAATAAATACTAGAAATAAGAAACTTCCTGATATGTATAACTCATTACCATTCTTATATTATTTATAAACTAATTTATTACATTATAATTCAATACATTTTTTGTTTTGACATATCTTTAGTGAGAGAGTTATGGGGGAGAATGTAAAGAGTTACGGTCTTCAAAATTTTGAATATCACATGTAGTGTAACGAGGAATGAAGGAAATTGGAACACATTTTACCAAGTACATATATTAAGAAGAAATATATTTGAACAATAAAGATTAAATGTTCTTGTGTATATGTGTATATGAAGTACAATCTTCAATTTAGTAAAGAAGAGAAAGAGAAACATATGATCCCAAATGTTTTTGGATATTGAATTGAATAATGAATGGATTGTTGAAAAAGAAAATTCTTATTTGCCTATCAATTTCTCATAGATGGATATACGTGGGTGTTTTGGTACTGAAGAGGAAGCCCTAAGCAAGAAAGGACATTGAGATAATTACTTATATTTAGAATTTGTAGGAGTTGAAACTTAAAAGTTCAGCAAACTAAAACTATAATTATATTTGTTTTTGCTAATATAACTCCTAGAAACTTAAATGTAAAGACTAATAAAAGTAAAAAATTCATAATAGAACGTAAAGCATTGAAGACAATGAAGAAGGAGGATAACTTTTAATTGAAGATGAATATTACTTGAGTGATTTAAATCTAAAAGGAGGAGAATGAAATATGAATAATTAAAATGGAACTTATTATGTTGTTTATTATATGTAAGTAACAACCATAATCTGTAACAATTATACAATTATGCAGAGACAACAACAACAAAACTTATTTTCGAATGACTTTAATCCAAAATTTGTTTAGTAGCATGTACATTGGTTATAGGAATTTTATGGAAGGATAATTTTTTTTTTCTTTTTTTGAGTTTGTATTACTTCAATTATGTAGTAAATATTGTTATTAATAGTTTTTTTACATGTTTATTTTATGAATTTTACAATTCATCATACGAAATAATTTGTGATTTAAAATAAGAAATTTCGTTTACATAATTTGCTTTTTGTTTCAATTATTACGATTGAAATGATTTTCACATGAAATTCTTACAATGGAATAAATATAATGTCACATATAAACCAAATGAAATTAGTTGAGAGATCATGAAATACAAAATGAGGATGTTTTTGTTCTTTTAAGTACCATTCTAAAAAACAGATCATTATTTTAAGTAATATCTTTATATGATTGTATCTATCTACTGGAAATTTGGGTTAGTTAAGAAAACAAAAAAAATTGAATAAAAAAATAATGTGTACTTTTCTTCAAATTTTGTTGGGAATAGAGAAATAAGATAAGTACAGAAGGGACTTATTGATATAAATAGGGTTTTCAAATGTCAACTCCTTAGTTAAGGAAAGTATCCAACCTTGTTGCAATCAATCGAGATGGCAACAGGGATGACGATTTGAAAAAAATTAATTTTAATTTTAAAAATTTTAAAAAAGGAATCGTCACCATAGTTTATATGAAAAACTATTGAAAACAAAATCGATGATAAGGTTAGTTTGTGAAAATCGGATCTAGGTCCGGGAGTCGATTACGTGTGAGGAACGTATTAGTACTCCCACAACGTCCGTCCTAAGACGATACCTTTAATTAACTAGTAAATTGAGTGTAATTTTTCAAAATGTTTCTTTTTCAAAAAGAGATAAATATGAAGATAAAAACAAACAAAAAAATATTTTTTAATTTTAGGAGCCCGACAAGGTTTGACCTTGCTTCTACGTATTTTCATCAGGGACGGAAAATCAGGGTTACGTAGTTATTTGTTTTTTTTTTTAAATTGTTTGGTTGGATGTTGATTTATTTTGATTTTTTAATTTTCTATTATTTTTTAATTTTTCCTATTTTTGTGGTTTTTGGGTGTTTTTGATGAGGAGTGGGTGGTATGAGACAAGGACGCGACGAGCATATCATCAATCCACACAAAAATGCTATCGAATGATGGTTTGGTGGATGAAAAAGTTATGAGAGGGCAAATTTAAGGCTAAATTTGGATGGTCAAATGGCTATGGAAATGAGCAAACTTGATGTCAAATTAAAGGCGAGTTTAAGAACTTTTCATTTGTTACCTATACACCCCTAGCAACTTCAAAGATTAGGAGAACGAATTTCCCAAAGTTGGTGTGTTTGATGAATCTAAATTTTTAACTTAGCCAAAATTTGGTCTTCTAAAATCAGTTTAGGACCTCAACTTTGGGGTCAAAATTTAGATGGTTCAAATGGCATCATAAATGCACCTATGGCATACCATTGGAAATATCTTGAATAGATCTTTCTAACAAGCACAAATACAACCCTTTTAGATTCTTAAATTGAGAGAAAATCCCTTGAAAGTTAGGTACTTGAAAAATGAAATCTACCCCATAACTTAGTTTCTGGAAAAAAACCAGAAATCAGTTTGAGGACAGGTTTTTAGAGCTGAATTCAAAGACTCAAATGATAACATAAATGCACCTATTCAAATACTACTCACACACCTTCTAAAGGTTCAAAGACAGGGAGAACGAAATCTACAAAGTTGGCTGGTTGGTTGTCTCACATGACTTAATTTCTGTTAAGCCTAGAAACCAGTTTGGGGCACTACTTTCGTGATGATTTTGGGTGACCAAACGATCTCACAAATAAACCCACCCTAGACCAATAGAAAGAGGGAGAAAAGAGTTTTCTAATGATAGCTCATACAACTCCTAAATCTTCAAGACCAGGGAGAACGAACCTCCCAAAGTCACCCCCAAAACCAAGTTTATGATTTTATATGGTGCCCAGAAAAAATTCTAACGCATCTTGACACTCATTTTTGAGGGATGTAGAGGTTTCATAAATGAGGTTGTGGCATACCAATAGGAAGAGGGTAAACCCAGCTTTCAAATGCAACCCTCAGTTCCTCCTAAAGATTTCTAGATTTCCTGAAATTTGCTCTCAAAGTTGGCTACTTGAAAGGGAGAGAGCTCGTTGGGCTGGTTTTTCGGTGAGTCTCCGACGATGGCGAAAAGCCGCGCCATGGGTTGGTGAATGCTCCTCCCCTCCTCCTCATCTCAATGGAGGTGAAATGGAGGAGAAAGGAGGTCTATGGTGTAAGTGGGAAGCACGGTGGTGCTTGATAGAGGTGTTTCATGGTGGTTTTTAAACGTAGGGAGCTCTATGGTGACTGAAAATGGTGGATTTTATGAGCATGGATGTGCTGTGGTGGTAGTGGTGAGGCAGTTTTGATCATTGGTATGTTGTGAGGGTGTAATGGAGGGGAGAGCGTAGGTGGAGACATTTTGGGGTACATGATGAGGCATTTTGGAGGCACATGCAACAACGGTGGTGACTAGCTTTGCGTGTTTAAGGGTTACATGTTGGCAGCGTGGGAGGTACATTTGTGGTGGAGCGTGTGGAGTGTCATGGCAAGGGTTAGTGGTTATGGGAGAGGAAGGGTGTATGGGTGAGTGGGCTAATGGTGAAGGGTGTGGCCAATGTGGTTATATGAGGAAGTAGGAGTAGTTGAATAACATGAAGGTGGGGTTGCTAGGAGATACAATTACGTTGGGGGCTTGCATGATGTTATGGGTGTAGGTGCAGAATGGTGCCGAGTGAAAGTGCATGGGAGCCGGTTTGGAGGCTTGGTGGAGCTTGTCATGGGGCGTTTTTGAGGAGAGATGGGAGCGGTGTTTTGCAAGGTGATATGTGGTGTGAAATACTAACGAAAGGAGGGGCAGCCGTAGATGCATGGAGGTTTTTTACGTGTTGTGGAGGTGTTTGGCTTGAAGGTTTGGAAAAAAGAAAGGGTTGAGTGGAATGGGTCTCGTGGGTGAGGGTTTGGCGGAGACATGAAGCATGTTATAGAACCAAACGAAACTAAAAGAAAGAAAAAACAAAGGATAAAACGTTAACCATCCTAGATCGCTAAGCTTTGAAAAGCAGTCCCTGGATCTTGTTAGTTTCAAGTTTATTCCTCATGGTTTTAATGAATGTTCTGATTCAACAACCTTTTTGTTTGGCTTTGGTTTGATTATGTAAAAGTGAACATTTCATGCAGATATACGAAGTAAACAGTTCATGCACTATATGAATGGATGACGATGAATACTGTAAACATTTTCGCAGAAGTTGTATCAAAAGAACCAAAACAAACATATACAAGACAATAACCTTTTAGGGGCCTCTTCCTCTACCACGACACTTGCTTGCTCCTTCTCTTGTTACTTGCCAGCCTTCCTCTTTCCTACCTCCTCTTCCTTTTTTAAAACGAAGCCTTATATTGAGAACCCACAGTGGAGCCCTTTCGGTCTTTTCCAAATATCCCTAAAAGAGGGGGTAAGCCTAGGGCTATATTTGAGAAAACTCCCGCCCCTAAGTTGTGCACCCATTTCCTGTAAGGAGAGAGCTGTGTCTCGGTGTTTGAGCATTGACTTAGTCGTACCCATTTGCAGGGGCAAAACAAACTGTCAAAAAAAAGGTAACATTGACTACAGCAGGAAGCATGGTAGGGGTAGTCTTGCTAGGATTGGGTAATTCTGGTTGTGGAAGCAATGCAGAGGGGCTACCTGGAGAAGCACTGTAGAGGATCTTTGAGATTTTGAGTGTACTTAAAGAAATTGAGAGGTGTCAAGAGTGAGGAGTAGCCCAAAGGGGTATGACCCAAGAGAAAAGGGGAAGAAAAGGCGACTACTCATCTTGGACCCAATTTGTCTATATATTATAAAAACATTAAAATAAAATAAAAATATTCTTTTATTTTTTTTTTAAAAAATGAAAGTAAAAGAGAAAAATAATAAAATAAAACCAATACATATATTATTTTTTGAAAATAAGAGAAAGTAACCACAAAATTAAAATTTACTAAATGATTGGTTTTTTTCAATTTTTTGAAAAAAAGATTAGAATTTTTTTTATTTTTTTGAAACAAAATTTAGAAAGTTACATGTTGTTGGATTGGATTCCCTGATATTTTAGTTCCCAAATTATAGGAAATAATCTTTCATTGCCTACAATTAGAAGCAAATGTTAGAGTTAGACTTTGAATAGAAGCAAAACAATTATCAACGACCATATTATGAGAGGAATCAAATTTTAATTATCAGCAATTGCTTGGAACATTCTGTAAGAAGGCAAAACCCCTGTGACTGCTCATTCCAAACCAACCAACCCAACATGACAACAACATCAAGACAAACCAACCGTTTACCTGAACAAACTAACCCCACACATAGACGAGTAACAACTTATTTGTTTTCCCTTTACACATCAAAAGAATTCACATTTGTTGAAAAGAAAGGAACAAAAAACATTGGAGAGTAACTGAGGAAGAAGTGATGCAGAGCCAATGAACCCGGGCCCAAAAGGGTTAGTCAAAGTCAACATTTTGGAAGATCAGAAGGGGGTGGTTGCAGCTTCTGGTTGGGCCCAGGTCCATCTAATACTAGCCATGCCATTCTCAATCCCCAACTTGTGTGGAGGTCCAGGTGACAGTGCATGAACCACACTCCTGTTTCAACCATAATAACTCAATGTGACAAATAACAATGACATTATATAGAGACAGGTTTACTAACTAACGCATGACAATTTCATTCTATCTGATATAACTTTTTGCAACAAGGGACAATGTCATGCATACCTTCAAACTTTACAGAATCTTTTCTAACTTTTAGAAAGGTAAGCAAAGTATATCTTGTTATATTTTTACATTGTCCAGAACTTTCAAGCATACACCTATTATTTTTTTAATATTTCATATTGATTAACACCGAAATAATTTAAATATCATATTCTTAACACAGCAGTGTCATGTGTCCATAGTTTGATGAGTTTGTTAGTCTTTACAAGTGTAGTGAATTTTTATTACAGTTTTTATAATTTTTTTGTTTTATTCTTTGTAAAGTTTAAGAGTTTTGAAAATCATCCATATCATCATTTATCGATGGCATGATATGTATTTAAACATGTCATCTCACATACTTGATGGCATAATATGATATATTCAAATGCATGACACATTCTATTATCTTTGTATAGTACACCAACTTTTGTATAAAATTCTTTTGTATCTTTCTCTCATAAAACAATTTTCTCATAGGAAGAAGGGATTATGGTCACATGTTCTATATGATACAACACGTTACAAGCATGATGGAATTGAAAAATACGTACCTGGGTTGTCTGCTTTAAATCGAATAGCAATCCAGCCACCAGCAGGAACACTAGCTGTGTTCCTCTCAAATGGGTCAACCAGATTAAACTTTGCAGGATCATTGTTTGGGTCATAGTTTCCAAAACCTTGCCCCACAATGAAGAAGTCATAACCATGAAGATGCAAGGGGTGGCTCTCAGCCCCAAGAATATTAGTATCCTGCAACACTACCTCCACACTGGTGTTGAACTTGAGCACCACCAACTTTGTGTCATTGGTGACCATTGTGTTGTTTGGAGGTGTTCCTGTGTAATTGAATGGGTTCAAAGGGGTGGCAGGAAAATCAGTCTTGAAAACCCCATTAGCCTGTCCAGAATAGTAGGCCTGCATGATGGAAACAGATGATGGAAGTGCAAAGGAAATGTTGTTCACTGAGGCTGCAAACTTGGTGTTGTTGTTTGGCCCTTGGCACGTTGTGTTTTTGGGGCAAGGACTGGTCCCTAGTCCCACAGTGAAGAAAAATTTTCTGTCCACTTTCTGGGGTACATTGACAGGGAATTTAGCATTTGCCAAGCTTCTGAATTTTCCTGTGAAGTTTGCCACAAAGTTTGTGGCATTTATGGGTGGCAAAGTTGGTTTGAGAAGGGTGAGATTTTTGGGAGAAGAATGGTGCAAAGTTTGCTTGTAGAGGAGAATACCAGCAGTTGTGGAGTTGTCAAAGGTGCCACGGCCTGTGAAATAAGGTCTAGCAGCCATTTGGTATGAGGCATTGGGAAAATAAGGCTTGGTTTTGAGAAGAACATTTGTGGTTTGTCCAGGGGCTATGAGGAGTGTATCTGTGTCAAATGGTTTGGTGTATTTAGCATCTGCTTCAACCACAGTTAAGGTGTGATTGGCGATGCTAAAGAAGAGCTCTTCGTTGAGTGCAGCATTGATTAGCCTTAGCAGATATGTCTTGCCTGGCTTCACCTTTAGTGTGTATGTATCTTCAAAAATCAATCATGAATTGTCATAAGTTTTCTATCATAGATCAAAAGGCACTTGTGTACACTTGATTATTGATTATTTATTGTTACCAAATTAGTCTACTCTACCTATAATGAAGTTTTATAATTAGCATTTGGTTCCCATAATTAATGAGTCTGACTCTCCTATCATATTTGTATAAATATACTAGAACTTGTTTACTTTAAGGAAAAAAATGGTTTTTATTCTCATGGTTGATTTTTACTTTATAAAATATGATTCAATTATTTTTTTATTTTTAAATATATGCATAAGAAATAATAAAAACAACTATTTTTACTACTTCCTGCAGACAATTTTTTAAAATTAAAAACAAAAACTTCTATTTATTTTTCGTTATTTTCTATACAATTTTGTATACATTAGATTATATTTTGTAGTTAAACACAAAATAGAAAATTGAAATAAAATTTCTCAAACAAGTAGTCAAAAGTGAAACATGGGAATATGATTGTGAAATGAAAAACAGTAAAGATTAACAACGTACTAAGATACTTATTGTATATCCAAATACACTGTTAATGTTCAAAAGTTCCCCACTCTATTTTGATAGGATATATTGAAGATCCAACTTTTGGGTGTCATTATAGAAGACTTTGTTTTGTACCTTTAGAGGAGCAATTATACAAAGGCCCAGGAAGCCCATTGATGGTGTATGCATCAGAAACATTAGGTCCCCCTCCTGTCTGCAGGGCTTGACTTATTATTGCTTCTGGGTCAACATTAAACCATTCCCCTGTAATCCCAAAACCAAGTTACCACCATATATCACTAAATTATTATAACTGTATATATAAATATAAATATACATATATGTGTATATGTATGAGATAGTATCTCAAAGGAGCTAATCTTGATCATACTATTATGTAGGATATGTCAATGTTACTTTAGTTAAACTTAGTCTTGACTATTTATTTTTATTATTTGGTCAAGACTTGTTTCTTCTATTTTCAAACTCAACTAACAAGCTTACTATAATGTGTAATAGGTATGAATTATACCAAAAAGAATGGGGATTTCTTTGTATGGTTTCTGGAATGGATAAGATTCATTGTGCTTGGGGAGGATGATGATGGGTCCATAAATGGTTGCTCTTAGCCATGATATGTGAGCATGCCAAAGCAGAGTTCCTCTCTGCCCAACTATGGTGAAGTTGTATGTATATGACTGGTTGGTCTGTATAGGACACTGTGTCACATATGCTGGTCCATCAGCCCACCCACTTGTTAGCTGCCGAATACCATGCCTGCAACAATCCAAGATCAGTAGAAAAATTGCATGATAACTAGGACATCACTTTGTTTTCTGTGCATGGTTTGTGTAAAAGATTTTGCATTGTGAATAAGTCAAATCTTTATTGGTATGACTTTAAACATAGTTATTATAGAAGATAGTCCAAGAATATCATATGGTTTATGACTAGAAAGTGCATACCAATGAATGGTTACATTGTTTGAGACATGGTTAACCACCTTAACCACAACCCTATCACCTTCCCTTGCCACCAAGCGAGGTCCTGGGAATTTACCATTCACACTCAGAATGTTCCTTGTGTGGCACAATCTAGTCACATTCAGGTACTCCACCTAGACACATGAAGAAGTAAACAAGTGGAAAAATTAGGAGTGTACAAATGAATGCAAATTCAACTTTTGAAGTAAAGAAACTTCATGCTGCATGATGAGTTTTGTCATTGTACATTAAATGTATAGTGCCTTGTTATGCTCACTACAATCTCGGGAAACAATGCTATAACCCAGAAACCAAAGAGAAGAACTTTGAGAGATGCAAATGGAGGAAAGTTGGGGGAATCCATGTGTTGTATTGGTTTGTTCTGGTTGGGAAGAATGAAATCAGATAAGATTATATAGAGAAAATAGTGCTTTGTCAGGTGGACATGGTTGTAGGTCTAGTTTAATTTTAGAGTGGACATGAAGTAATTAATAATTGTAAGTTGCTATTATTTTAGTTTCACAATGACCCTTAAACATTGGATGAGTATGCACAGGGGTGACCTAAAAACTATGATGACAACCCTTAAGACTACCAATTTCCCTTGGACCTTATTTTTTTATGTCTTATTACTTACACCTGTCTTAAGGCAATTCTAAGCAGCAATAATCACCAGTTGTTAAAATCCATCATTTAATTTTTCATACTCGGCTATAGTGTCACATCTTTTTTTAATAATATAATTAAACTTTTACTCAATTTCAATCTCTCGTTCCTTCTTATATATATATTTTTCTTCAAAAAATATCTTTTTTTACTGCATTAATCTTCCTAATGAGTTCATCTACTAAAGGATGGGTTTTTATTTTGAGCATGCATATTTTTATCTCTCTATCTTTCTCTTTTATCGCCTCACACTATCTATTATATTTACATTTGTTCATCAGTGTCAATTAGTATTAAAGTGTAGATCAATCTCTTACTCCTTTATGTATAGATAAAAAATATGCAAAAGAGGAAAAAAAGTATAAATATAATGAATAATGAAAACATAAGATAAAAAATGAAAAACATTAAATAAACATTTGTATAAAAGAAGTTATTAAAAATAACAAATAATCGAATATTATTTGAACTTTTCTAATATAAGTGATAAATACTTGAATAGATCAAATATAAAAATAGATATAAATAACATTTAACTTTTTAAATAACATTATATTAGTCTTTTTTTTTCATCTTGGTACTCACTCTAATTTTAAATTATTAAAATATTATAATGTATTTGATATTCTATTTAAATATATGCAGTTACATTTTCTTCACTATTATATAATAATAAAAGAATATATATATATATATATATATATATATATATATATATAAATATAATATTTTTTTTTATATTTTTTTTATTTTTTTTTTTTTTTTTTTTT
>Ga0099824_1010467_pt1 | contig 10917 bp, 6 predicted proteins | sample SiratrowhiteBW_FD_76837 | JGI IMG/M metagenome (GOLD analysis project Ga0099824, IMG submission 76837) | Root nodule microbial communities of legume samples collected from California, USA - Siratro white BW | ecosystem: Host-associated > Plants > Roots > Nodule | place: USA: California... | reverse complement strand
TCTCCTTTGCCCCTCAAGCAAAGAAAATTTACTAATTTCAATCAATTGTTCAAACACAATCAATTACACAATTCTTACTCCCTGTAAGAATCAAATACCCACTGAATTGAACAACTACTCCCCATAGTTCCCACTCAATTCAGCAATCACACACAAGGCTAAGACTTATAGCCTAAAACAATACAATCTTTCAAATGTTCTACAAATTTACAATCAATCAATGCATATCTTGATACAGAAAGGGATCAAGAATGGTTAAGAAAAGACTTCCTGATTAGAGTGCAGAAGAGGCCTTTGCACAGTGATGAAGAACTCCAATGGCACAATGTTGGTCAAGAGTTATTCTTCAAGAAAAAGCCCCAATTGATTTTGATCACGAAATTCTCAATTACCCAAAGTGTTTTTCATAGTATTCTCAAGAATTGATTCTCAATTTTTGTTTTTTCAGTGGGTTGAGCATGTTAGAAATCTTGATGTTTTTATAAAAGAAAAGCCCCAATTATGTTTTTCAAAATCAGTTATTTCAGCTCTGCCAGACATCGATTTTATGTATACTGGAATCGCTTTATTTTTGTCCAGTGCAGTGTATTTCAAACCAGTTTGAACCAAAACTTAGCTAACTATTTTTGCTTAGATTTTTAATCACTTTTAGACCATTGTGTTGTTGGACTCCTCCTCAACTATGCATAGGTTCTTTGCCAATCAAGCTCAAACTCACTCACACTAGACCAAAGCCTAAAACTCATTCAATTGCTTGCTTGCTTTGTCTTGCTTGGCTTCATCAAATATTTAGTCTTGTGATAGTACTAACAGTGTATGGTGACACAAACATACAGATGATCAATGTTCTCTATCACTTGTTGAAGCATATTCAATGTCCTATAAAGATGCATATGACGATTTCATGCTATTGGCATATGCCTCTGAGGATGAATAAGAAAACACAAACTCAATGCGCCTTATTATATCTTTACCATTTCAAGAAAGGTGGTTGCTAAGGTTCGATAATCCTAACCATGAGTTAGTTGATAAGCCTTTCTGGTTAACACAATACTGGCTACTACCCAAGAAGTCAGTTTCGTCTATTCCCTCAACTACTAACAATGGTGCACTAACACAACCTCACCACTGTCATATGAGGATTTCCAACAGTAGGAATCCTCCATACTCAATCATTTACTCAGACATTGGAAGTTCTGAAGTTGTCTTGCATAGACACTAAAAGCTTAAGCCTTCGACTAGAAAAAAAAAAGAACAAAATGAAGAAGATAATGTTGAAGATATCTCATCTGATGATGATGATGAATATCATAGGCCAAACTTGCCTCCCCCACCGCAACGACCAGTGTCCCTAAGATTACCTAATCAATCTACCCTAATCATGGTGCATGATCAGGCTGGCAAAAGAAGATTCCCATCAAATGTTGATGCTTGGGAAATGAAAGCCGATTAAAGTGATGCCATTCCATTTAGTGTCCTTGTAATCTAATACATATGATCACTGTAGGTGTCGAAGTGAGCTTACTCCTTCCTTAGATATGCCCATAAAAACCAACATGCACACAATTTTTCTATGAACTTGATGTTATCCATCTTGATCTTACTGACGACTATAATAAGTGGAAGGATCATGTTGATTTATTCAAACTTTAGATGATGCTTAAGGTGTTAATGCAAGAAAAGCATAAACGATATAGCGTCCTCTAAATTTATCAATGTTGTGTCTCAAGGAGACTACTTGCCTACAACTCTGTGCATCCAAGTATTATAGAGAAGAATCAGTTCTTTCTCAAGCTTGACAAATAACACACTTGCATTCCTTTCTCGATGTACAAGGAAAAGAGAAGGCAGAAGCAGCTAAAGATGATGTAGTTCCTCATCGATTAAAGAAAAAGCCTCCAATCAAACCTCTATGCATGGAGATGCAGTTTTTTTTTCTAAAGAAAGGTCCAGAACATTGATATACTCATAAGCTCAAATGCATGCAAATTTTATCCATCATTCGTGTATACAACATGACTCTCTCTAGATGAGAAGTCTTAAGCTCACCCCACTCTTTAACATGAACTCCCCATGTGGACTTGGTGTACCCTTTGCCCCAAGCTAAACTAAGAAGAGTGTAGAGGTTGTACTTCTATGCTTCTTAGACTCAGCATGCCTTCAGTGTGGTATTGCCATCTTTTTCATTCATCTTCTACCGTATGCTAGCAAGATAAGTTTAAATTCTCTTCAATAAGAACTTTCATCTTAAAGTTGTTTTAGACACAAAAAATGCCATGCTTCAACTAACACTCAAGACTCATGACCAAGCAATCAGAGAAGCTATCGAGTAGAGAGTTATGATTGCCTTCCTACCAGGACTTGAGCCAAAATCAGTCTTATCAACAACCTATTCAACTCCAATGGTCCTCTCACCAGATGATGAAGAAATGAAGTAGGTTGATTAATGTTGGTCCACCCCCTTTGATGCTACTCAAAATGCGGGGGACTATATATGAACTAACCTAGAAAAGAGAAAAATGGGGAAAAAATATATGTTAAGGGAAGTACTAGTTAAGGGGGAGGAATCACAAATGAAGATCATGAAATGGGGTAGAAATAAGAAAAAGGAAATATCGGAGATCGTAAGCTTTGGAAAGCATACTATTTTGTTCTTGTACCAATTTGTAACAAACTATGTTATAAAGTATGATATTTTCTTTTGAGCAAAACATTAGGTTATTCTGATTAAGAACTCCGTTTCATGTTGTGATGAAGAAATTATACTAAACTTGACATTTATGTAAATATAGAAGGATATATTAGCTAGATATGATCCAAACTAATGAAAACTCAATACCCAATTTGAAAGTTTGACAACCCATCAAACTTATGTGTTATTATTATATTATGAAGTTTGTTTGGCATTGAAATTGTTTTGTGAAAACTTGATCTATCAAACATTTTTTTTAAATAATCATGCTTAAACTTAGTTGTTTTAAACATCAAGAAAAGAAGGAGATTGTTAAGGAAAAGCTTAACACCCACGATTTTGATAAAGTGCTAAAAACAACTAAATGTAAAACATAATAATACTTCATTTGTAAGATGATAGTTTTAGTTCAATAACAAATCATATAAGATGCAAGTATTTTATCTATCAAACGATACACACATAAATTTAAGCTAACCTTGTATGACATGAACGTCTATATTTTTATTATATCTTGCAGGAAACTTTTGTTACTTTCGTCTGCTAAGAACATGCATTTAAGAACAAGTCACATCAATGATCTCTTGGATGAAGAGCTAAAGTTGTTTTTCTTCAACAACTCCCTAATGCTACCATTGTCAACTCTAGAAAGACTATTTGTTTGGTATGACTCTTCCCTTTAGACAAATTCAAGTAAAAGTACATTGCCCAAGAAAACATAAGTACGTCTAACTATTGAGATGGTTACGTAAGGAACCATTAATACTGCATAGAGTGCATTTAAATGCATCCTTCACAAACAAGCCCATCAAACACAAGAACAACATTCATGTGGGATGAAGTTTTCTAGTGGCTTGAAACAAATTTGCAATTTCTATTTAAAGTCATTCACGAAGAAGAAATGTAGAGACTACGTTGCATAATAAACAAAAGATCGTCTAGATTTTTTATACCCTTAAAAGCTTTATAGAGAACATAATTCATGTTCACTTAGCTAACTAGAAGAGAGAACATAACCTCATATATGTCAAAAGACACTATCACTCTCTTGCACGTAATAATGTGATATGTGGATCACTACTCTAATAACTTTGTTTATCTTAGCTGAGAGTGATTATTTGACAAAGAATACTCAGTTATTAGTCAAGAATGACTGTTGTTCAAAGAATATTCATTTTAGATAGGAGTGACTGAGTTTAGTACTCAATTTTAGTCAGGAATGATTTCGTTCCAAACAATATTAAAGGGGTTAGCCAAGAGTAGCTAGAAGTTCAAAAAATACTAATGTATACTTCACAACATTAGTCTACTTAGTGAAACTCAATTTATTAATTGAGAACTTGATATAGTCATTGTACCACACAAACCAATATAAAAATATAATATGTATTTTTTCCTAATCTCTTATAATTTGTGTTATTACCATTTGTACTAAATTAAAGAAAAAGTAAATCCGTTAAAGAATAAGAAATGATATTGTAAGCTTTAATAGTACTTTAAAGCTCATTTAGAAGTTTTTATTTCATATATTTCTTTATATTGTAAGGGCAATATATATTATATATATAATATTTATAATTTATTTACGTTTATTAAGGAAGATGATTAATTTAACTAGTAATATTAATTTTTTTCGTAATTATATAATCAACCGACCGATGACGATAAGAGAGAAAAAAATATCAAATAGTTTCTAAAATTCGTAAATTATCCGATAGTTCCCAGAAATAATAAACTATCTTATAAAAAGTAACAATAATATTTCTTATAGTATCTTATATTAAAGATAAGAGAAAATAATAATAAGGTTTTTATTTTTAAAAATTAAAAATTTCTGTTTTCCATTATTCATAAAAAAAGAAAATTATAATATTATTAGTTAAAAAATTTAAAATATTATGATAAAAATATTTTAAAAAATTTTATAAAAAGAGTTTTTTTTAATATAGTGTCTGAACATTGGGTCGAAAGGAAATGAGTAGTATCCTAGATTAGCGAAATGACATAATCCCATATAAATAATAACATTTTAAAGCACGCCGCTTAGTATGAAAACGAGCTTTTTATGTGTATATAAACATTAGTAAAATTACCCAGCTAAAAAGAATGATAACTGATTGTTATTGTTTTTACTTATAATATATAGAAGCAAAAGAAAATGATAAAAAAGAGGGAAAAGAAATAGATGAAGCAAGCAAATTGTGAAGGCGTTGACCTGAAAGTGTGAATTCTACAAAGTATAGGAATGGGGTATATGCCAGATACCTCCTTGATTCTGCATTTTGAAAACCATTCCTTTGTATGTGTGTGGTGACAGCTTTACACTATATATAGCAACAACTTCTTACCCTCTCTCCTTAGAACTTCTTTCCAAACACACCGCATCACTGTCCTGCTTCAACCTAACCGTGGTAACAACCAGTGTCTCCTCTCGTTAGCAGGTGAGACCCTATTTTTGTTCATGGAAACTTCTCTTGTTTCCACTTTTTGGTGATGCATGGAACTTGTAAGTGGAACTAACTCACTTCTGTTGGAGAGTTCCTTGTAGTGGGAGGCCCACTTTTCTAAGCACACAACACAACTTCACTTTCTCCATTTTATATAATTAACTAATCATTACCCTTCCCCCACTAAAAATCTGGAATCTCTTTTTACCCTTATTATTCAGGATACTAATTTCATGATTCTTCTCTTCCATCATCACCACTGACCCACTCATTTTGCAAAGTAGTGCTCCTCCTCTTGTTATTCTTACCCAATAACTGAAACACAAAAGAAAATACTTTCTGCGTTATCCGTTTTCTTAGTTCCTTTTTTTCTTTTCTTTTCTGGAGTTTGTGCTGATTTTCCGTGCTGCAAGACAAACCTCGTCCCTCCAAACAAAAACAGAACCTTCTCAGAGGAATTTATTGTTCGGGAAATTATTAGCCAAAACAAAATTAACAAACCCTCCACTCTGCCTTCTTCTTTTTCAATTTATTTAATTTTTATAATTTTGGATGATAAGTCTTTTCCAGTGTCTATGCTGCTTTTGTCTTTACTAATTATGAGTTTTTTCTGGTTTCCTCGTGCTACTCGAGGTCTGCTACCAGTCCATATCTCCGGTTTGAAATTTATTCGCACCCTTTTTTTCTCCAGGTCTCTGTTCATTAGGTTTGGTAGGGACACGAGAAAAAAACTAGTACAAAATTACCTATGAATTTCCAATTTCTGAACCAATTTTTCTTTGTCATGGTATACACTGAAGTTGACTCGTTGGTTCAATTGTTCATGCGGTTGTTCCGCATCTAAGCAATTTAGGGAGGAAGTTGAAACCTTAAGTGAAGTGAGAATAGACCTTCCTATACAAATTTTCCACATGACTTTGTTATTGTGTTAATCTTTCTTTTCATACAAAAGATCTTATCTATTCAATGTTAACCACAATTTTATATGATAAGGTTATGCTAACGTATCTATGACGTGAGAAGCTTTAAGAGCTGGAATTATGGAGTCGTTGTTAGTTTATAGTCAAATTCCTTTCAAACATTATTATAGTTTTAATTTGGGATTATTCAACTTCGGTGGCTGTTGTTGACTATGGATACAGTAGAAAAATACGAAAGTATGGGTTTTTTCTTATCATCAATCCATTGCATCAGCCTGAGAAAGATGAACATTAGCCGTACTTCTTCTTTTTTTCAAACAATTGACATTATTAATTTCTTAAAAAAGTCTACTACACTTATTTTGTCAATAATTCGATTTGAATTTTGATAATTAGTAGAAACTGAGGAACTTATTCATACTATTCCTTGGCTATTATTGCAAAAAACAGTTTTTTCCATTCATTGTTTTGCTCTCAAAAACAGTAACAAAGGGACGAAGAATATGGATTTGTGTTATGCACATACATAGAAACCATTATCTTTTTATGTTGTGCTGGAAATTTCTAATCATTGCTTGGACACATCAGGTAACAGAGTTAGTGAGTGATGTCGGGAAGAGAATTAGGAGTGCTTAATGCACTCGATGTGGCCAAGACGCAATGGTACCACTTCACTGCTATTGTGATTGCTGGAATGGGATTCTTTACTGATGCATATGATCTCTTCTGTATTTCTCTTGTCACCAAGTTGCTGGGGCGGATATATTACACAGACATAACTAAGCCAAAGCCTGGTGTTCTTCCTCCTAATGTGCAAGCTGCTGTGACTGGTGTGGCACTATGTGGCACTTTGGCCGGCCAACTTTTCTTTGGATGGCTTGGTGACAAGTTGGGAAGGAAAAAGGTTTATGGCATAACTCTTATGCTCATGGTTGCATGTTCCCTTGCCTCGGGGCTCTCTTTTGGAGATACCCCGAAAGGTGTCATGGCCACACTTTGTTTCTTCAGATTCTGGCTTGGCTTTGGGATTGGTGGCGACTACCCTCTATCAGCTACAATCATGTCTGAATATGCCAACAAAAAGACTCGAGGGGCATTCATTGCTGCAGTGTTTGCCATGCAGGGATTTGGAATCTTGGCTGGTGGAATAGTTGCCTTGATTGTGTCATCTGCATATGATCACAAATACGATCTTCCCAGTTATGAAGAAAACCCAGAAGGATCAATAGTGCATTCCCTTGATTATGTTTGGCGTATCATTTTGATGTTTGGTGCAGTTCCAGCTGCGCTTACCTACTACTGGCGTATGAAAATGCCAGAGACAGCTCGTTACACGGCCCTCGTAGCCAGGAATGCAAAACAAGCAGCTTCAGACATGTCTAAGGTGTTGCAAGTTGAGCTTGAAGCTGAAGAGGATAAGTTGCACCACATTGTTGAGAGTGAAAACCAAAAGTATGGTTTGTTCAGCAAGGAATTTGCCAAACGCCATGGTTTGCACTTGGTTGGAACCACAGTAACCTGGTTTTTGTTGGACATTGCCTTCTACAGCCAGAACCTCTTCCAAAAGGACATTTTCAGTGCCATTGGATGGATCCCTCCTTCACAACAAATGAATGCAATCCATGAGGTTTATAGGATTGCAAGAGCACAAACACTTATAGCACTTTGCAGCACTGTGCCCGGGTACTGGTTTACCGTGTTCTTGATTGATTACATGGGCCGTTTCGCCATCCAATTGATGGGTTTCTTCTTCATGACTGTCTTCATGTTTGCTCTTGCCATACCTTACAATCACTGGACCAAGAAAGAAAACAGAATTGGATTTGTTGTAATGTACTCCCTCACCTTTTTCTTCTCCAATTTTGGTCCAAATGCCACCACATTTGTTGTCCCAGCAGAGATTTTCCCAGCAAGGTTAAGATCTACCTGTCATGGAATCTCAGCTGCTGCAGGAAAGGCAGGAGCAATTGTGGGTGCATTTGGATTTTTGTATGCTGCACAGAGTACGGACCCCAAAAAGGTTGATCAAGGTTACCCAACTGGTATTGGGGTTAAGAACTCTCTCATTGTGCTTGGTGTGGTCAACTTCTTTGGAATGGTCTTCACCTTGTTAGTGCCAGAATCAAAGGGAAAATCACTGGAAGAATTGAGTGGGGAGAATGAAGAAGGCCCTGAGGCTGTAGAGACAACAGGGTCTGCTAGGACGGTTCCAGTTTAATCAAAGTCTCTGATTAACAAAGTAGTTCAAAATTCAAGTAATGCCACTGTTGTATGACAATTTAGTTCGGGTTTCTACAGCCAAATGCCACTATATGATATAGATATATGTTTCTTGGTGTTGTAATTTTAAATCAATAACGTAGTGTGTGCATTTCATTCTTGTTTTTAATTAAAAGTGGCGCTTAAATCATACGTGTATTTATCTGTAGCTGAAGGTATTGAAGAAAAGTTTTGTCTAGAGTTCCTTTCTTTTATTTTTCGTTATGGTATCAGATACATGTATGCTTACTTTTACTGTGGAACAAATTCTACATATTAGTTCAAATATAAAGGACTTTGTTTTTAATTGCTTTCCGAACTGTGTATCTTTGTAAATAAGCAATCCCAGCCTTCATATCATTTTAAAGAATCCTTCAATTCTTAGTATAGTTACACTATATCCTTTTGTTTCTGGAAAGAGATGAAAGATCAATTAAACCGACGCAATAGAAAAGTTCATAATGTCTGGTTGTTAAATACACAAGCTTACGGTGGTTGTATATTCCCACCCAATGTAATAAGATTCATATATGTTATCTGTTAAGGTTAATAAAATATACATACGGGAATGACAATTTTTTTTATATATTTTAATAATATTAAAATTTTAAATTAACTGAAATGAAAGGACGATTCAAATGTGTATTTATAAGTATATAAACTTTATAGTAGTTACATTACAAGTGTTCTATGTTTTCAAAGAAACACATTCAAATATGTGTTTTTTCAAATATTTATAAGTATATAAACTCTGAATTGAGTCCAACACCACCTAAGTTGGGTTGGGTACCAATTGGCCCACGAGAGTCACTAGGATTGACGCCATTAAAGTTCGGTCGGGCGAGCATCACAAAAGATTGCTATATCTAAAGAACTTTTTGCATTAGAGTTAACACTTCGGCACTTTGTCTTGAGTTGGCTTAGGATATCAAAATATATCTTTGGATGACGGGTAGGGTTTGACAGGTTTTATTTCCTCCTCTTTGTATATCCATATTTCTTCTTGTTCATCCTTTTCATATTGTTAATATAACCAGTTAAACTCTCATGTAACTGATTTTTGAGTTCATATATATGTCTTTTCATTCAAATGTTAATATTTCGTTTTTGTGCTTAATGCTTGTTGTGGCTTGATCACCCATCGCATTATCATCCATTACATGATCTTTGATTCTTGGGATATTGGAAAATATCTTTTGTAATCTAGAATTGAATCAGAATATCTAATGAAAGCTTATATATTGAAATAGAACATGATTCGTTGGTTGTCTTAAGAACCTTTTGGCTAAAGCAAGTATTGTTTATTTGATTAATCAAAGAATTGACGGTCAATACACTAGTAGAAAAAAGACATTTAATCGCGGTTGTATAAGGGTTACAAGCACGGTTGTGCAACCGCAATGGATTCAACCGCGATAAAAAGTATTGAAGATACAAACGTGGTTGTACAACCACGATGGAAAGTATGACATACCACCGTGGTTCTTCAGAAACCGCGTTAAAAAATGGCTCAGAGTGTGCAAAAATAACAAAAACTGGCACATACTAGCGCGGTTGTAGAGGGAATCGCGCTGGTATGGCACATACAAACGTGATTGTTAGATTTTTTTTTAAATGGCGGTAGCAATTTGCTGCTGCCCAATACCAAAATTCAATTGCTGCTCCACAACCAAAATTCATTTGCTACTACCAAAACCAAAATTCAAAATCCAATATCTCCAATTCAACACATACTCAATTCAAAATTCAAAGTCCAATATCTCCAATACAACACATACTCAATTCAGAATTCAAGTTTCCACAAACACAACAATTCTAAGTATTGACACAAACATTATATAAGTCTATATATGCATACACTAGAAAGTTGTTACAATATACTACAACTTAGAAAAATATTACTAGACATTATACTATACATTATAATAGAAAGTTATTACAATATACTACAACTTACTACAAGTTTACTATAAGATTTCATTTCTCTTCTCAATGAAGTAAGTTGTCCATTATGTCCGAATATCTTCTATGTACTTGTGTTCAATTGGGTCTGGATCTATGAACATTTGAAATAGAATAATTGTGTTAGTAGTTACCATCATATGCTCATCATAATTTTATCTAATTTGAACACTTTCATACCTGTTCCCAAGAGTTGGTGATATGGGCTTCGACTATGGTCTTCATCCAATGCATGACGTAGTAGCCACATGAGTTTCAAATCTTCCATTAAGACGAGGCTTTTGATATTTGAAGAGTATCCTTGTGGTACCTTAACTCCTCGCAAGCAGTTACAAAAACCGATCTTTTCAGATTTTGATAGGGTATGACATGCTGGTGGTAAGTAAGTTCGTTTACCATGAGGTTGTGGTTGTAACTCCAACCGAACACCCATTTCAACCAGATCTTTACGAGCATTTATTCCATCCTTTGTCTTTCCTTTAATGTTTAACAATGTCCCAATTATAATATCACAAACATTCTTTTCCACGTGCATTACATCTATGCAATGTCTAACATCTAACTTGGACCAATATGGAAGTTCAAAGAAGATCGATTTCTTCTTCCATATGTTTTTCACCCCACTATGCTTGACAGT
>Ga0099824_1010466_pt1 | contig 10918 bp, 1 predicted proteins | sample SiratrowhiteBW_FD_76837 | JGI IMG/M metagenome (GOLD analysis project Ga0099824, IMG submission 76837) | Root nodule microbial communities of legume samples collected from California, USA - Siratro white BW | ecosystem: Host-associated > Plants > Roots > Nodule | place: USA: California... | reverse complement strand
ATGTAAAAAAAAAAAAAAAAAAAAAAAAAAAAAAAACCCAATTTTTTTTTAATATTTTATTTTTTTTTTAAAAAAAAACAAATATTATAATAATAAAAAAATTTTTTAAAAAAATAATATTTATTTATAATTTATTTTAAATTTAAATATTATTTTTTTTTTTTTTTTTTTTTTTTTTTTTTTTTTTTTTTACATGTTTGTAACGTAGTAAAAAAATGAGTTTTATTTTTTTTTGTCCAAATGATAGTCATGTATGGAGATATAAGAGTGACATAGCAGATGTTGAAGAAAACATGAGAAGTTAGGAATATTTAATGAATAAAAATGTCAAATGGATCTTCGAAGTATAAAAAATATTTCACTCTTCGTTTTAAACCCTTTAGTTGGAATGACTTTGAAGTTTATAAATTGAAATAATGAAAACTTCGCTAATGAAAGGCACCCACTAGGAATGTCGCCTTAGCAACCTACACTGAATATATAACTTATGCCATTTTAACAACCAATGTTTGATCCTTATATGAGAAACTGCTCAAATATTTAGTCAAATAAAGATTTTTTCTCATGCCTATGATAAAAATTTTAAACTTAACAATACGATTATTGAAATATTGAATATTTAATTATAATTGTTTAGACAGATGGACGATAGTAACCATGAAATGATTAATATGTTGTGCTAATAAGTGACTTCAGTTTTAAATTTATTGGGACAAATCATTGTCGATAATATTCAATGTGAGCTACCTAAATAAGGATAGATTGAAAGTCTCTCAAAATGAAAATAAATCATAATAAACAAATACATAATAATTCAACAAGATGATCTTAATAACCAAATAGAGAATAATTACAATGAATGAAGAATCATGTAAGAAGAGTAAAATGGATAATAATTGAGTAAATAAGCAAACGTTACAAACTTAAAATAACTTTAAAATCAACCAAATGATGAGATATTTGATAAATCAACAAAAGCTATAAATAAAATATTTTAATTAATTTTATTTTATATCTCCATTTATATATTTATTTTCTCTTAAGGTCTCATTTATTAAGAGTTTACAAAATACTCAAATACTAATTTTTATGGAGCAATGAGATAATGAATAGTATAACATAAAACTCTGTAAGACATTAATTATGTAGAAGATAACACTAAATAAGAATGTAATAATAAAATGTTTCTAAGTTGATTGACAAAATTTGGTCCATCACAGTATTTTAAAATTCAATATAAAATTAATTTCTATAATTAAATGAAAATTGAGAATAAAAATTATTATCAATTTCTTTTAGAGATAATTAATTACTACGATCGATCATGAGTATACTATGTGAAATAATAATAATTATTATAATTAATTATGTGTTTATATTTTATTTCCACTTTATTATTATCAATATTAAATATTAAAATGTAATGAAAATACAACTTAAATGGTCAAGTGTTTATTTAACATATGAGAGGTACAAAGTTTACCCCTCTCAATCTCACGTTTATTTTTTAGTTTTACTTATATTATAATAAAATAAATATAATTAATTATATAATATAACATAATAATATTTAATATTAATATTAAAATAATAAATAATAAAAATAATAAATTTATAAAATAATAATAATTAATTTTTATATTAAAATAATTAGTATTCTTATAATTTCATTAAATAAAAAATAATAATTTATCTATCACATTTAATAAATTAATTATATTTCATTTTAAATTAATATTAACTACAAACACAAATTTATAATTTTATTTATTAAAAACAATTATTTTAACAATTACATTTACTACATTACTTATAAATTATTTTCTTAAATTTTATTATCTTTCCTTAACGACACTTTCTACCATTCCAAATACAGTGCCTTATATCCATTCAAATAATCAAATATACACGTAATATTTGGATGGACAAGTCCATTATTTATTTTAACTATATTCCTTTATAACAGTAAAAGAATAATTTAAACACATTCTTAACATGAGTTTAAGATCAGTGACTGTCGGTTCTGTGAAAAAGGTTATAGTTTTAATATTTTTTTCAATGGATTTTATTTGATTTGAAAACATTTACACACAACTTGTCACACTATTTATTATATATATTAATTATTAACTACATTCTAGTTTAAGATATACATAATAAACGAAAAGCTACCGAAATGAAATTTAAGAAATAATTTTATTTTATTTATAGATATAGTTGTAAATTTGTTATCATTATTATTGTAATTTATTTTATCTGGATTCAATAAGATGATCTCATATGAGAGGTACAAATTCAATCTCCAACATGCATTTTTTTCACTTATATTATAAAAAAATAAATATAATTAATTATATAATATAACATAATAATAATTAATATTATCACTAAAACAATGATAAAATCATAACTAATAAAATAATAATAATAATAATTAAAAAGAATTTATAAGATAATAATAATTTAATTTTTATTTTAAAATAATTTAAATTCTTATAACTCTGTCAACTAAAAAGTAATAATTTATCAATCACATTTAATAAATTAATCCTATTTCATTTAAAATCAATGTTAAATATAAATAAAATTTTTTATTCTTACAATTTTATCTTTTAAAAAATTTATTTTATCAATGACAATTATCACATCATCACAAATTTTTCTCTTAATTAAATTTTATTATCGTTTGCGTAATCTAAAGTTTATGCGATCTCAGATCCATTGGTGTAAATTAAGTCAAATTCATCAAATCTATACATAATATTTGGATGGACAAGTCCATTTTCTTTTTGTAACTATATTCCGTAGATGAACGAATTTAAACACATTCTTAACACGAGTTTAAGATCAGTGACTGTCGGTTCCGTGAAAAAAGGTTATAATTTTAATATTTATTTCATGGATTTTATATACAGTTGTAAATTTGTTATTTATTATCATTATTATAATTTATTTTATGAGGATTCAATAATCGAATAAAAAACTAATCATGATTTATATTAAAAAAATACAGGAAGAGAAAAATAGTACTGTAATTTAAAAGATGATTAGTGGTAAGTGCAGGGGAAAAATGATGGATGGGGTTTGTGATAGGGTGGGAGAATTAAATGGGGGAGAAACAGTGAAGAAAACCAGAAGCTGATTTGGCTAGGGTACCATATGTCTTTATAAATGAGGGACATAACCTATAATGCTAAAGGTAGCAGACTAGAGAGAGAATTACACCATCTCATCAGTGCAGAGAGGAAGAGACATTCGGACTGTCCCACAAACTTTACCAGCTTTATTTACTTAACTGCACCACACCCTCTTTTCTATAGTGAATAATCTCAGATTAGATGCTATATACTATCGACACTGACTCAATTCTAACTCAGACAAAAGGAAGCATAATCATGTCCACTTCAACACACCAATAGGGCTTACAACTTCTCAATTATGGAAAACCCATATACCACAACTCAAACAATTTTTTCCATTTTCAAGCTAGGTAACAATACTCACTACTTTAAGCAAATTATTTATCTGTTTTCTTTTTTCACTCTTCAAATTAATTAAAAATTACTGTGGAAAATGTTTTAAGGGGAAAGGAAAGGACAAGGTGAAGGGTGATTCCGTGTCATCTATCTCTTCCACTATTCCATCATCCATCATCGTCAGTATTTACTTGTTGGCTCTCCCTCGATTTGATCGTTCCTCTCTCTCTCTCTCTCTCTCTTCTGATAAGTGAGATTTGAGAAAGAATTGCGCTGTTTGTTTCTCTCTCCTGCTTTTCTTTGGCAGTGGCGCAGTGCAGGAAACGAGGGGGAGAGTTTCATTGGGAAGGTAAAATCCACCCTAGCTTTGCACCATTCCCTCAGCCAGTTACATCACCATCCACCACTCTCTCTTTTTCTTCTACTACAACAAACAACAAACCCCAGTTAGTTTATGCGTGCATCTTTCCCTTTTTTTTCTCTCTCTACTCGTGCTCCAGTGAAGGGTTCAATGGGTGGTGGTAAGTGGTAAGGTTTATAAGAAAGACCCAACACCCGTTTTTCTAAGCAAAATTGTGTGGACTTTGTCAGGAAAGCCACAGTAGGAAAAAAAAAACACAACCCTCTTCCACTTCGTGTATCAGACCACAACTACAGCACCAAGATCACTGTTTTGGATTTTTCTGTAAAAGGCCTGAAACTTGTAGCATAAAATCCGGGGGAGCCCTGAAGACAACTCATCTTCGGAGCAAAAGTAGAGGGAAAAAGGAGAGATGGGCTTAGATTTTTTTTTGCCCTTCATGTGATAAGCTGAGGTAGTAAAGTTTGAATATAATATAGGTAGGGGAAACGGATAAGAGCGTGGATGGGCGTGTTTGTGAATTGGTGAGGAGGCAATGGAGGGTGGTTCTAACGAGGCCTCCAGTGTGATGGGTTTTGGAGAGAATACAAGTAGTAGTGGGGTTTGTCCAATGATGATGATGCCTTTAGTGACTTCTCATCATGGTGGTCATCATCCATTAAATCCTAATCTTAATAATCCTGATCGTAATCTTAATGAAAACACAAACACAAACACTCTCTTCCTTCCCATGCCTACTACTAATAATCACCACCCAAACCGCAATAGCATCCACGACAATAACCACAACACCAACACCTCCGAGTTAGGGTATTTCATGGAGATCCACAACCGCAACACGAACAACAACAACGATGGAAGTTCCTCGTCTTCTTCCGCTGTGAAGGCCAAGATCATGGCCCATCCTCACTATCACCGTCTCTTGGCAGCCTACGTCAATTGTCAAAAGGTGAGGGAAAGGAAAAAACGCAAAAGGTTAACCTTAACTCATGATATCCATTGACCCAACGTTCCCCACTCAGGTGAAAAGTAGATAAATATAGACAGCCAGAGTGATTGAAAACGATGCTTAATTAATTTATTCAACTCGTAGACACTCTTTCCTTGGTTAGTTCGGATCTGTGTTGTGACATGTGAAGTAATTCCTTTATTAAAGTAAGTCATCCATTCATACTAGTGACAAACTACGTATTATTATTATATTTAAAGAAAAAGAAGTTGTAGTAGAAGTATAAACCCTTTATAGATGGCTAGCTTAACTATTAATGACAAGCATGATATGTGGTCACAAGGGTTTACTTATACAGTTGATGGACGTACTTAGCAGGTTGGGGCGCCACCTGAAGTGGTGGCAAGGCTAGAAGAAGCATGTGCTTCTGCTGCAGTGACTATGGCAGGTGGAACTGCCAGAATCGGTGAGGATCCGGCGCTGGACCAGTTCATGGAGGCTTACTGTGAGATGCTGATCAAGTACGAGCAAGAGCTCACCAAACCCTTCAAGGAAGCCATGCTCTTCCTTCAAAGGATCGAGTGCCAGTTCAAATCTCTTACCATTTCTTCTTCCGACACTGGTGATTCATAACCTCTTCTCCAACTCCTACTTTGATTTCTATGTTTCTTATTCTTTTAATGTTTCTTTTGTTGGGTGTTTGCCTGTTTAATGTTAATTTATTTAATTTAATATCCTTGCATGTCTGTGTTTTCAAGGATGTAGGTTCTGGGAAAGTTGTTAAATAACTTCTTGTTCTTGAATTTAACCGAGTGCTTGCTTCATCCACTTTTTGTATTAAAAAGTTGAAATAATTCTCCTACCGTTCAGTGTTTGTTTTCACTATGAATGATGTTTAATCGATATATAGTCTTTGTCTTTTCTTTGTTTATGAAGACTTCAAATCCTGGCATGGGTATGTATGTAAATAAGTTATTGGTGCTCAAAAACGTGTTTTTTCCTGTCAAAATCTGAATGGGTGGTACCTATCTGTATAACATCTTATCGGTGTTAGTGCATTGAATGAACTTTCGTTGGCATCTTATAAATTGTGCACTTCCTGCGCGCCCTGATGATATTGACACAATTTCAGCTTTTTTATTTTTGGAAATACAAGTCTTTACTTAAATTATTGTCTGTGTGTTTCCCTATTTGATTTTACTACTCTTTCTACTTCGCTGTTGTTTGATTTTGCATCTGAGTGTGGAGAAAACTCATGCTAAAGTGAATCCAACCACAAAGGGAGTGGCAGCTGGAATGTGAATTTGGTTTTAGTGGAGAGAGCCTAGGGTTTCATTAAACTGGTGCTCAAGAGTCAAGAGTGTTAAATGCGAGGTTGTTGGTGATTATGTCGTTTCGGAATGTCAAATGCTCAGTGCAGTCAGACAAATGGCTTTAAAGAGCCTCTTAGAGGCAGTTGCAGGAGATATTTAGCAACAATGGTCGATAATATAAAATATTACATTAAAGAAGGCATTTTGCACTGCATTTTATCAAACAAAAATAAGTAGTTTTAGCTATTCATCATCATTTTGCTCTAAAACAATTCATGTTTTTGCTAAACTAACTTTTAATAGTTTATGTGCTGATAAATTCATGTTTTTTAGTTGGGTGGCCTTTGATATTCTCAGAGTTATTGTATCTATGCGTATTGTCGTTTATTTATCATGTGTTTGTGTCCGACGGTGCAGTGCATATTACGTGGTTACTATAACTGTGTCTTTGATATGATAAAACTACAACTTGGTGTGTCTAAAACTGGAAATGGATGGTCACTTACCATATGTACATGTACACGGTGCTAACATTGCATATTGAAATTAGCATTTGAATGTGACAAACCATCGATATTTGTCAAACTTTGCTGCTTGAGCGTTGTACAGTGAATAATAGTAGGAAACTTTTTGTGTATTGCCTTAGATATAATTACAACCGAGATTTTTTAAATATCGATCCATTTATGTATGAGCCTAAAGTGGTGCATGATCTTCTGTTGATGTCAACGAACAAATCTTTACGTTCTTGGTCCCCCGATTATTTAGTAGTTCATGGGTTTATTCTGGGAAGAGGGTCCCCCGGCAATTTCTTTTTGAAGGTGTTCAACAATTAAACTTTTTCAGTGGATTCAATTATTATTGTTGTTACTACTTCTGTTGTTGCTATTAATTTCTTGATGGTTTTAATTCTTCCATGACTAATGGCAATGTCTTTTTGCTACTACTTTGGCCCCTCCAAGAACGTGGCTGTATGAATATTGTTGCATGTGATTTTAGATAAATATGACCCTGATTACTGTGTGGTGTTTTGCTTTAATTATGAACTTTTTGAAGTAATTCAATTTGTGCCCCTTTTCTCTGTATTTACAGTGGCCTCACGCTGCAAAGAATGAAATTCCATTTTCGCTTGATGAGGTTTAATATGATTGATAAATTAGCCTTACACAAGCTAAATCGGTGAAGTGGGAAGTCACATTTAAAGACTATAGTCCTCTTTTCTGACGTTGTTGGGTTTAGGTATTTAGTGTCTCATGATATGGGATATGGAGTCACTGTCTCTATTAAGAATACGGTTGGATTCATTTCTTATTCGATCATTTTAAAATCTGATTTTTGTTCATCATTCATTGTTTTCTAATTAATGTAAGATGTACTGTTAGTCATCCTTTTTCTTATCGTACCCCGAAGTCAAAATCTGCACCAAACAGGAGTACAAGGTAGTGGTTTGGTAGTAAAATATATCATGTCTTTGCTACATTAATCTTTTAATTGTTGTATAAATTTGCTTTTCATGGAGAGTTACAATTTAATAATAGCCACTAAACTTTACTAGAAAAATGATATTTTGTTGGACCCATCGCACCGTATAATTTTGGAGTGTAGAAACTTTTGGTATAAAGTTTGTTAGTTGAGAAATTACTAGGTGGTTTGAGATCACTTGCTTTGGTGTCAGCTAATCAAATGTTGTTAATTATTTTATCTTAAATTCAAAGAATTAAATACATTCAGACTGGTGGACAACACAAGACAGATGGTGGTACAAGACCGTTATAATTTCTGGGGTTCGTGTTATAATTTATAAACGTTTTACATTAGTAGCTTCCGTAAGAAATTTAATGGAGAATTCACATCAAATGCTTTTTCCTAGTGATCTTCTGCTCATTCTGAGCAAATAATTACATTGGAAGATAAACAATATTTATATTGAATTAGTCTTTTTCTTTGTTTTCTAATTGGGTTGATCACCAGCTTGTAATGAAGGTGGTGATAGGAATGGATCTTCTGAAGATATTGATGTACACAACAACATAATAGATCCACAGGCAGAGGACCAAGAACTGAAAGGTCAACTCTTGCGTAAGTACCGTGGATACCTAGGTAGTTTGAAGCAGGAATTCACCAAGAAGAGAAAAAAGGGCAAGTTGCCGAAAGAAGCAAGGCAACAATTACTTGATTGGTGGAGCAGACACTACAAATGGCCTTACCCATCTGTATGTTGCATCTGTTACTTTATTTTTAGTTATATGTGAAACATGTTATTGCTGTTTTTGTGGAAATAATTTAGCAGGGTTTTGTTTGTGGTACCTGCATGAACAGGAATCTCAGAAGCTGGCTCTTGCAGAGTCAACAGGGCTGGATCAGAAGCAAATTAACAACTGGTTTATTAATCAGAGGAAACGGCACTGGAAGCCTTCGGAGGACATGCAATTTGTGGTGGTTGATCCAAGCCATCCACACTACTACATGGAAAATGTTCTGGGCAATCCTTTTCCTGATCTCTCCCACACAATGCTCTAAGAAACGTTGTGTGGTCTAAACCTATGTGTTCTGTCAAAATGCAATATATAATAAGTATGTTACTTTAGTCAGTAACCATATTTACACAGTGAAAGATGTCTTAATGTTAATCTCAGAAATGATTTACCTTTTGCACTTGTAATATTGAGTGGGAATCATGAACTCTTTTTTGTAATTCAGTAACTATTTTTCTCAAGGAAATTTGCATGTTCATAAAATATTGTTGGCTCATAATTTGTGTTAGAAAAGGAAGTTATATATATATATATATATACTAATTACTTGTTTCTATCGTTCTTAGTTGTATTAGCATGGTCCGATAGCATGGGTAATTTAACTATAACTTATAAATAAGTATTTACATTAGTTGTCGTGATGCCTTATTGCATAAAGGTTAAAATTAATATATTTAAAAATGTAAGTATAATTTAACTTTTAGAAAGGGTAAAGATAAATATTATGAAGCTTAATTTGTATACCTGATTATGTCAGCTCGAAAATACAATCACAATCTAATGCGGTAAAATGGTATAAGTTAATCTATAACTGTATTCCGATTAATGAATAAATATAATATAATCAAATGTAATGATTAAAAAGTAATTTTTAAAGAATTTTGTATGCAAATCGTTTGATTATTTTTAATCTCTGGTACTAGCTATTCTTTCTCGTTAACTAGATAAAACAGATTTGAAAAAAAGTAAATATTATCATATAAGCCAGCCTAACGTGAAGCTACCTAAAAAGTGTTGTCAAATGAGAGTCTTGAGCTTTAAACTAAAGAATCTCATAGATGGTAGCCACGAAAACGTGTAGAGAAGATTTAAGAACGGAAATTACTTCAAAAAATAGAAAAAAAATGCGAGTTTCTATCAGTTCAATGAATCCCACAACAACCGTTTCAGGTGATGTATTACGTTTTTTTTTTTAGATAGTGTTTTAAGAATTAGTGTCATCTACGTATAGTAAGTTTAATAAACTAGAAATATATTTAAACTTAAAATAATAACGTAGGAGCACAATATATAAAATAAAAAATATCAAGTCATATTCTTAGAAATTTAGTTCAATGGATTTCGCCCATGTATTAAATTATTAGGATAATTTTTTATTTTAATAATTTAAGATTGGTGATATTTTGATACCCACCAGGTCAAAAACACTTAGTTCACAACTCAAAATATTAATATTTTACTTTTTAACTTAAAATTCTAATACATATTATTATATTATTAAAGTGAGTTATAAAGTGGGTGTATTTTTTTATGGGTGTCAAATTGTTATTTTCCAAAAATTAATTCCTGATTCATGATTTTGACCATTCTATTTGAATTTAAAAAAAAATAATCTAATTACCATATGTGTATATTTTATGTTGATAATCGAAGTTAGACCTAATATATTTATTGAAAATATTATAAAACAGTAGTTTAATATTAATTAAAATATACTTATATCAAATTAAAAATTTAAAAAAATAGAAAATTTTCAAATATTGGTAGACTAAAATTGAGGGAAACAATAGAATGATCAAACTCAATGGTAAAAATTAGAAATATCAAAAATTATAATTTAGTCCAGTTATTATATTGCATTTTTATGTTATGGAACACGATATTATAAAATGAATAATTTTTTATTGGTTAATAATGTAAATTTACGTTGAATATATATATATATATATATATATATATATATATATATATATATATTGTAAAACCTTTTTTATGTTTATGAATTAATTCACAGTTATTTCGAAATCTGAATTGCAATCGTTGTCCTTTTAGTTATTTCAGTATTCACCCGACCCGATGCTATTTGTTGGGTGGCCCGAGTTCAACGTTTTTCTATATAAAATTTTATCTTTTTACAATCATGACATTTGAATCTATCACCTTCGTTTCTTAAATTTTAACACAACCAAACCAATTGCACAGGCTAATTTTAAAATACAAAATAATGTTAGACATTTGTACATATTGAAAGTAATAAATATTACAAAAAATTTAGAAAAAAAATAAAAATAAAATAAATGCTTATTTTAGAGATAGAATAAAAGGAAAGGCAAAAGGGTGAAACTAAAGCAAACCATGAATCAAACCTACAATAAAAGACATATTTTCTAGAATAAAAGGGGAAAAAACAAGAAAAAAAATGTAAAAATGAAATTATAAAAGAAATACTAAGATTAAAATTCATATCTGAGATGTTTTTTTTTTTTTTTTTTAAAATTTAAATATTTAGGTATAATAAATATTTCTATAATTTTTATTACATATATAAAATATTAAAAAAATTT
>Ga0099824_1010464_pt1 | contig 10920 bp, 3 predicted proteins | sample SiratrowhiteBW_FD_76837 | JGI IMG/M metagenome (GOLD analysis project Ga0099824, IMG submission 76837) | Root nodule microbial communities of legume samples collected from California, USA - Siratro white BW | ecosystem: Host-associated > Plants > Roots > Nodule | place: USA: California... | reverse complement strand
TTTATGCTTAACTTATTTGTTTTATATTTCTCGGAAGGGGTAATCGGGAGGTACATACATGTCTTGACTCTCCGGGTTTTTATGCTGCAAAGAGGAAAACTTTAATTTTTTAGGTGTTCTGCCGAGCAATGCAAACTTAGTGGAATTTATTTTTCTTAGGTGCGTTATAGCTAAAGATAACCATTATGTTTGCTTAATATAATTCCAGGTAAAGAAACGTGCAATTGAACTTGCTAAGGCCATGGAAAATGAGGATGGAGTGACTGGAGCTGTGAAAGCATTTTTTAAGCAGCTTCCTCAAAAGAAATCAGAAGCTGATGCAGATCCGCAACCATCTAGTTTTTTTTCTTTAAGAAAATGTTTTGGTTGTTCCTGATTGGAATCCAGTTGATCAAGGCCCACCTTTTCTTTTACGTGAATCGCAAATGTTTACTGCATTTATGCCTGTCAGGCGATTGTATAATTCTGTGCATGCTTCTATTCTCTCTGTTTATGTTGAGTTTCAATATGTAAGTAAATTTTGTGGCTTTTAATTGATATTATGTGCTCGGAATGTATTTTTGTTCTGTATCAGTGTTTTGCACTTGACATTAGATGTTTGTGATTATGACCGTAACCATATGTTTGGTATAAATCCTAAACCTAGCATTTTAAGTTGCGAAATATTTGCAAAACATAAATTCTCTTATAAGAAACTGTGGTTCTGAACGAGTATTTTTTATTAACGAACCTAATTGCAACACAAATTATACTTCTAGCAACCTAACAAGTTAACTAACTAATAATCTTACAAATTCAACGAACGTTGAAAGGTCTAGGTTGGTGCCAACCACAGCCCAATTAAACCAACTAGAATTTCTTACTGGTAGGGTTCGATAAAATTGCTCAAGATTTATGAGATATAATTTTAAGAAGGTTCAGATAATAAGTTACATATAATGATAATAGTAGAACTCGAGACCTATGAATCACCGAAGTCTCTCCTGGGATTTATTCAGGAAAATCGTTTCTGAAATAAAATGAATCGAGATGTTTTGACGAATAAAAAAAATAGGATGAAGCAGTTAATGGGAAGATGCAGTGCTATAAACACAATAACATTATTCAAGAGTTAATGACAACCGTTTAAAACAATTATTAATTTCTAATGGCGTGGTTGATGAAAGTTTTATTTTTTCAAAATGTCAACTATCAATATTACATTATAGATTTAATTCAATAGGTATTTTGTAAAGTAAGAATATATTTGTAAAACATTTACATAAATCTTCAGACGCAATAATTACAAACGGAATAAATTGTTGTGATGTATCTTCTACATTTCTTTTTTGTTATTCTTTTTATTTAAGGTTTTTTTTTTTTTCAACTTCAAATTTTTGTTCATCAGTACTTCGTTTATGCTACTTATATATGAATAAGTATCTTGTTTATTATGTAAAGCGAAGTAATATTCGTATTATAAAATGTTTCTTGGAAAATCAAGTTATTTTATTAATATCATGTAATGGTTTGTTAGACAGAATTCTCATAATTCTTGAAACCACAATACCATAAAACAAATGTAACATGTAAAGAATAAAATTTTATTAAACAGAAACACCATAATCTATAATAAAATTACAATATAATCAATCCAAAAAAATTTAGTCTTTCGTAACGAAAGAACAAGAATTACAAAAGATAAATAAATAAATAAATAAAACTCGATTATGGAATATGTATTCTCCAAGTTCTATTTATAATCTCTTTTTTTTTCAAGAAATTAACTCAAATTTAATTATCAGATATTGTCTCTGTAATTATCAAATGTTTTCTTATGTATCAAAGATTAATTTTGTAGATATATTTTTTGTAGTAAACTTGTAGATTTTTTATTTCCCAAATTTGTTTCAGATATTTTATTTCCAATTCTAGATAGTAGCTCATAATAAGTGAATCTACTGTAAAAGATATTACAAAATATTTGGAGGAGGTTTGCTCTGAATCAATAAGAATTGTAGAACATCATCTTTGTAGAAATTTAAATAATATTTTGTAATGATTAGATTTCGAGCTCATAGAATATCGATAAATAATTATAAACAAGAAAAGTAAGAAAATATGCTTAAAATTCAAGTTTAACCAATAATCTCAGTTAAGGTTCAAATAATTTTGATTGAATAAATCTTATTTAAAACAATGGATTTATTTTCAATTACGATATAAGAAAATAAAGGTTAAATAATAAAAATATACTCATCAAATAATGTAAGATTATCTATTAATCATCAATTCCTTAATCAATTATATAAATAAATTTTACTTTTGTCACAAGGATTTTAAGTCAAAAAATGAATCTTGCTCATAGAAACAAGCTTTCATCTTATATTTTGATTCAGTACCAGATTATAAAAGATATTTTCTAATACTCATAAGAATTAATGATTAAGTCACAAATCAACAGGATACTCCCTAAACATAAAAATAAGATACTAATATATTGAAAGAAATGATTAGACATAAATAAGAACAATATTGATTGTGTGAGAATTCAAGTAGTTACATCTAATCCCGACAACCACAAAAATGAATAATGAAAGGCGGATATACAAAGAGGAGAAAAGGAAAATCCTTCAAACCCAGAGTCGCTAGAATTTCTAACCCTAATCAGATAATCCTTTAAATAAATTTTATTTTGTGACATTTGCGCCCGACCTAACTAAAGTGGCATCGGACACAATCAGATTCTGTTACTGTCCAAGTTTTGAAGCCCAACTTGTGTCAGGCTCGTGTTTCTTATGCCGAGTGAAACTCTTTCTTTTCTCAATCCAATGGTTTTATGTTCAAAATAATACGGATTTAGAATAAATTCAATTCTCATATTCCAATAATCAATTATTAACAAAAACTACCTAAAATTGAGAATTAAGCATGTACTAAGTTTGAAAAAATTAATTTTGTTATAAAAGTTAATCCAAAAATATCATATAAATTAATTCTATCATTTTCACAAGGAATTGTTATAGATCAATGTCAAGCCATTCAACATGTGTTTGCTAAAGCTCGAAATATGTGGTATCTATGGCACATTATGAAAAAAGTACCCGAAAATTTAAATGGTCGTAAAGAATACAAAAACGCAAAGGCATAGTCTAACGTAGTTTATGAATGTCGTACCCGAGCTAAGTTTGAAGCAAAATGGAGTGATCTAATTGAAAAATTTGACCTTCATCATAATGAGGGGTTGAATTCTCTATATAGTGACCGTGCAAAATGGATACCCTGTTTTTTGAATGGTAATTCCTAGGCTGACATATTAACCTCCTAACGAAGTCAGTGAGTGAATGCTTTTTCTGATGGTCACATACATTCAAAAAGTGGTCTGCAAAAATTTTGATCACTAGTATGAGAATCCCTTTCAGACAAAGTTGAAAAGGAATATGAAGTTGACTTCTGATCACCAAACACAGATATTTCATGTGGTTCCAAGTCCCTGGCACAAGTCCAAATTGAATACACTCATACTAAATTCATAGAAGGGCAATGCAAATTTCAAGAAAATATGAATTCTTTTGTAGTTGGGATGTTTAGTTGTGGGTATCATTGCTATTACGATGTTATGGAAGAAAATATCCATGGTGGACAACCTAAAGAAACAATTTTTCATGTAAGTTACAAGTGCGATGTACAAGAATTCAGTTGTACTTATTTTTAATTTGATTTCAGGGAAATTGTTTATTGATATTTATTGTTGGTTATTGAACAAGAAATATTACAACACATTCCCTCTAAACTCCTTCTACACTGGAGCAAAAAATTTAAATGGAAGATTCTTCCAAACGTAATTAGATACGAATATCTTTACATAATTATATATGGATATGTTTGAACGTAATTACATGCATTGATATGTAATTACACATAGATAAATTCATAGGTAATTATGTGAAAATAAATTTGTAGATAATTACATGTGGATGTTACCTACATATATGACCCTATGAATTTAGCTATAAATTTTGAGAATTCTTATGTGACAACTACCTATGAACAATTTATCAACAAATTTTTTATCATAGGTAACCTAATTTTACTTATAAATTTCTGCATTAGGTAATAACAAAATTGTTTGTAGTGATTAAATTGTAAAAATAGAATACGGATATCAATTTACAAATCTGGATGCATACAAAAGTGAAATGTTACATCTAAACATAAAAAAACTAAATTTTAACAATTAATCAATTTAAGCAAGTAACTTAATCAAATAACATAATTGAAATAAATTACCAATCAAATTAAATTATCATTAAATCTAATATACACTCAGTTGTTAAATTAAGATATCAATCAAAACCTAATTTGAATTCCAAATCACAGAAAAGTAAAATCATAATTATAAAATATTCTAAAATTAGAGAAAAAAAAGAACAAAGTTAGAGAAGTTAATCGGTAACAAAACTCGATTTCAAATTTACTTAATCTCGAATTAGTGGATTGAATGAGAGAATAAACCTATCATTCAAGCATTACTTAAAACATAAATTGGAAAAATGAGAGAAGAAAGAATGAAAAAGACAAACATGAGAGAAAAGTGAATGTGAAAAAATAACTCAATTTCGAAATCATAGAAAACTGAAAATGAAAAGTCTTTAACGAGAACTTTATATGAAAATATTTATAAGATTTGATTAATGTAAATGAATAAACCTTAAGTACGAACTTAATTATATCTACAAACTCAATTACAAATGTTCAAATAAAATGTAACCTCCCATACAAAATCCGTCGTATTTCTCTCAACTCCAAAAAAATTAGTAGAACTAATAAAAAAAAACTTTAAATCTAAAAACCATATAGTCAAATTGAAGCCTCTTTGACCAACACTAAAATTACTAACTGGTAAAATCCATCACTAACTGGAAATTGCCATGGCCAAAAATCCACTTATAGTTTGCTCATTGGTAAATAAGGTAAATCCTGATAGATAAATCAGTAGATAAATAAGATAAATATTATTTTTATTATTTAAATTATTATTATTTTATTAACAAATTTAATATTTTTTATAATGTTATTAATGGTTTTATTAAAGTTATTAACAATCTGATGTAGAAGAGACTCCAACCCAAATCTTATCAGGAACTTGACAGCTCCTATAACCATAAATTAGAGAAATTTTTTTATCATATTATGATTATTATTATTCTTATTATGAAAATGTCAATATTAACAATAATAATAATAATAATAATAATAATAATAATAATAATAATTATTATTATTGTACAGAAAGGTGAATAAAAACTCACAAAATTCCTTGTTAAGGGAAATTTCCTTCCAAGAATAAAAAAAAATTCCAAGCAAGGTCCAACCTCTTACACACGTCCAGGTGTGTTAGAGGCTTGTGTCCTTTGGCAAGCACAATTCTATCATACAAGTGATTCTTACACTTTTCAAGTCCTGTCAAATATGCTTATTGTAGAATATGTACAGAGACAATATCTCCTTTGAGAAAAGAAGGGGCAACTACGATAAAGGGATGTTACAAGCGTTATTCAAAGCCTAACTAAACGTCTTCTTCTGCACAACAGCTAGAAAAAAGTTAATTTATAAGTTATTTTTGGGGTAATTTTTAAAACAAGATCAATTTTTTCCCAAGCTTAAGATTTGCTTATTTCCCTATTTTATTAGATTTTTGTTATATAATTGATTATTGGAGTCTGAAAATTGAATTTATTCTAAATTTCTATTATCTTGAAAATGATAAAAAAAGATATTGGATTAAGAGAAGAAGGATTGAAGCCCTAAAGATGAGAGATAACAGATAAAATTTGAGGCTTGCATTCGATGCCAGAACCTGAGCTTGACACCAATCAAAACCGAAAGCAAACATTTGGAAATGAACTCGATGCCACACATGCTGCGCCTGTCGCCAGTTGGGCCAAAAGTATCAAAATTGTAACAAAATCCAGTTGTGGTCAACGCCACTTCAGTTGGGTCGAGCGCAAATATCACAAATCAGAATCTGTTTAAAGGATTCTCTACATTAGAGTTCAAGGCCTTCTGAGCACTGATCCACTTTCGAGACTGCACTCCATCTGAAGGCTGCACTCTATCTGGAGGCTGAGAGTCTGAAAATGTAGCCTTGGATGACGACTAGGGTTTGGAAGGTTTTCTATTTTCTTTTATTTGTATATTCATCTTCCTTCATTGTTCATCTTTCTCTCTTGTTTGGCTTAGATATAACCATTTGAATTCTTATGTAATCAATATTGATTTTTGTTTATGCCTTTACATAAATGCTTTTCTTTCAATATGTTAGTCTTTTGTTTCCACACATGGCTTGATCATTTACTCTTACGATATTGAGAAATATCATTTGTAATCTAGATCTGAATCCAAATATCGAATGAAAGTTTATGTCTAAGAATAGAGCATGATTCGTTTGTTGGTTTAAGATTCTTATACGAATGAAAGTTTTATTTATATAATTGATCAAGGAATTGATGATTTATAGATAAACACAGACCATACACCTAAGGAATAAGGGTTTGAGTATTATTATGGGTTAACATTGACATTTGTTTGAAAAGAAGGCAATTGATTTTATGTATGAAAGTGAAGTTTGATGGAAGTTTAATCCTAGCAATTGCATTCCATATACTTTCCATTTTCTTCCACATTCCAAGTGCTCATAAAAAAAATACAAAAATATATTTTCATTGTTTAAATTTTATTTTCTCACACAAAAATCTAAACTTTGGAATTATTTAATCTAATTTTGTTATAATTGTATTTATTGTCGTATATTGCACAAGTCTTTTGGGAAAGAACGATATATTTATTATTTGCTACATTTGTGACTGCCGCAGTTGCCATCATAGTGAGAAAATGCTAACACAACCATGAATTTTTTTTTTTCAACTTTCTTCATATCTTGATCATCAAGGCACCTCTAGGGGATTAGAAACCCTAATAATTGCACATGAAAGAACAAACCATGAGAAGAAATTGCAGTCTATCACAAGAAAAACACAATTTGAACAAATGTGGTTATCCAAGGAAGATCACCGTACTCCTATTAAGACAATTGTGAACAAGAAAAGGTTCATTGTAAAAAATCCAAACTCTCAATAGAGAACTAGGATTGTTGTATCTCCCCTCGAATCGAGTATATCATGAGACATAATCGATTATGCATTTCATCAATTTCAATTTAATTCATTAATTATCAAAACGGAAAATGCTCTAAAAAAATATTTCATCACAATTAAGTCAAATTTTGGTGCTTTATAAATATATTTAAAAAAATAAACTATTTAAATTGAAAATACCAAACAATGTTTTTTTCTATATTGTTTAATTGTTTAAGAAATTTGTTATCGATTTAAATTCTTTTAAGTAAAGTTAAATAATATTTAATTGAACTTGAAAACAATGTCAGAAAACTAACGTACAACTTTAATAATAAAAAGATGTGACACATAAAAATATTTACTCCAAAATAATTAATACTTTTATTCAATATTGATTTAAACTGATCTTAAAATTTTTAATTATTCTAGATTTTTTTATTTAAATTAAAATAAAGTTAAATATAATTGTATATTAATTTAAGTTTGCTGTTATTTCTTTGTAAAATAAATATTAATAAAATAAATTAAAGTTTTGTAGAAATATAAAGTTGTACTAAAATTTAATTATTTCTTTAAATCCATGTAATTTTATCAAAGGTTATTAATAAAAGAAATTTAAATATTATTTTTAGTTTTATAAATTAATTACTTCATAATTAATTATCTTTCAATTTTAATTCTTACTCACTTTTATTAAAATTAAACTAAAATTAAGTTTTTTTTTTAGTTTACTATATATTACTCAATTCATTCAATTTTTTTGGTGTTACATCAATAAAATCTATTAGAAGTTCATTATTTTCTTCTCACTTTTCATCAAAATACAAATAAGTTTACTTTTCACTCTTATTTTCCTGTTGATGAAAGTATCTTTTAAGTAGTGGAAAAAGATTAAACTCATTCAAGCTTCTTGATGAAATTCACATTTGTTCCTTTTTTTAGGGAATGTTGCTCGATGAAAAACTATGAGAAGATTTGATAGAAAGTTCTTCAGGAAGGAACTAATTACTAGAGTCATCACCAACAAAATAAATAAAAAGTGCAGTCAACTGAACAAAGTCAAACTCTTATCGAATTGGACCATTCTTCTAATATAATTTTTTTAACACACAACTAGGGCTTATTTGGTACATTTAGGGTTGATTTGGAGAGTAGTTATATTTTGACAACCACACATCACACACCCACTTTACAACCTTATGTAGCGTTGATATGACCAAGATAAATGACGTATAAAAAATATTCCAGTGTGACACTAGAGTCATTTTTAGGATTTACATGTTTGGGGTTTTATCTAAAATGTTGTCCAGCATATTCCATCAAGGGTTGAGAAGCAATGAGTTTGAATATCAAATCTCTTGAATATCGCCACTGCTGTTGTCGCCGCTGTAGTCGTATCCGCTGCTGTCACCGACGATTCTCTCACCACCGTCGCTTGCCATTGTCGATGGTCTCCTACTGTCACTCGCCACCTCAACCACTCTCACACGAAATCTCCCCTATGCAAATGGGTGCACTGGATTCAAATCTTAAATTTAGATACTTCAAATCTAATTATGTCATTTCATAATAAAATATCCTAAATGTCCTTTAAAAAGAAAAGTCTCGTTTTACCTTTATCCACGTGTATAATTAAATCACGTCAGTAGTTGATATCTGATTGTATGCCAACTGTAGTTGTTAAAGCAAAATTTTCCTAATTATAAATATATTATTATTAGTATTATTATCAATATTATTATTATTATAAATGTTATTATTATTATGAATATTATTGTTGTTGTTATTTTATTCATAATATTATTATTATTATTATTATTAATATGTTAAGTATTACCGATGGATAATTTGGTACTAAATTTTTTTGTCGATAATGACATTTTACTCAAATAAAATTCTGTCGATACTTTTTTATCAATAATTTTTGTTTTTCTTACTGTAAGTTAACTAAACAAATTTTGTTCCAAACAAAGGGAAATTTCTCTCTCTCCCACTATGCAATCCATCCAATCTACAATTTTAAGGAAATTTAATTCCATTACTATGCACCTTCCTATTGTAAAATAACACATGCTCCATAGCCTATATCTATACCATAAATATCATGAACTTATGTCATAAATGAAAATAAAATTAATTTCTACTATTAACATCAACTTGTATATCAACTTGTATATGAACATTTTCATAATACCTGGAACAAATACACACAACCCACAAGTTGGCAATGCGATGCATTTGTTTTCCTCTTCATGCCCATTGAATCACAACACAAACTTTCAACCAAATATTCATTAACTGCACCCGCCAATTATGCTTACAAAGTTCACCAATATCATCTACAATACTAAACAACCCACAATGAATAGTACCCATTATATCAGGCAATAAAAACTCAAAATGTACGACTTACAAAAATCCTGAACGCAACCATTGTTGCTACGTTTATCAATTTCATCATAAAGCATATTACATTTACATAATAGCTACTAAAAAACTCCTACTATCACATTCATTTTCTTCTTTATGAAAATCCACTTCTTTTCCAACAAATCTCAAACCCAAACCAAAGCATACCTCAAACAATAATGTAAACGGGACAACTTACAGACCTTAATAAAAAATTGCACCTACGAACACGAACTTGTTAAAATAGTTGTTAGTACTTTTCAATGAATTTAAAGAACAAGCAAATGGAAGACATACTGCTAAATCATATTTTACAAGACAAAGCATGGAAAATAACAACACAATAAACCTCAAATGACATCAAACTATCTCAAACACAGTAACACTCAAATGGATCATTGCTATTATGCACACACCACCCAGGAATTCCATCAAAATTGTTTCAAACTAACTCTAAAATCAAACAAGAAGCTTCATATTAAAGGAGACTCACCGAAGCAGACAAAAGGCCCTCAATCCAAAGCAAAAACCCTTAAAACAAACCACCGGCAACGAAGATCATGCCACCATTGGAGCAAGCACATACCACCGCCAACAAAAACAAAACCACGAACGACCAACCGCCAGCACCGAGGCCAACAAGAATGAGGTACAGGTCTCACCGTGAGCAGCAAAGATCATACCAGCCAGAGCAGAAACGGACCACCGTCACCAAACGGAAAACCCCTCACCCGAGCACGAATGACCAACCCTCACCACTAACGCTCACCGTTAGCACACAGGATCAATTTCAAACCGTAAATAGTAATTCCCAAATTTTAATCTTATGCCACATTTGATTTTGCACCACTTTTTTCATTTCATATAACATTTTTTATATGTCAAAATGATAAAGTTGCCCACAACTTTTTGATATGACAAAATGACACATTTTCCACACTTGTCACGTCAAGGGTTTCATTTGGACATAATATAAAGGACGATTGTCAAAGAATCGTCTTCGAAGAAGAGCAATGAAGTCGGAAAATAACACATCATGACATAATCTAAGAGCCCAAGAATTAAAGAAGTTATAAATAAGTTTTAAATTCTGCAGAAATATGTTTACATTAATTATTGCATAACTAATAAGTTGCCTTTAATTGAAAAATTACCATGTTGCTTCAATCATAATTTATAAAACTAAATGTTATAATTAAAAGCTACTTTTATATAATAATAATAATAAGAAAAGAAGATAACATGTAATATGCAATATATATATATATATATATATATATATATATATATATATATATATATATATATATATATAAAAAAAATAAAAATATATTTTTTATATTTAAAATAATTATATTTATTTTATATTTTTAATATTTTATTTTAAAATATA
>Ga0099824_1010461_pt1 | contig 10922 bp, 8 predicted proteins | sample SiratrowhiteBW_FD_76837 | JGI IMG/M metagenome (GOLD analysis project Ga0099824, IMG submission 76837) | Root nodule microbial communities of legume samples collected from California, USA - Siratro white BW | ecosystem: Host-associated > Plants > Roots > Nodule | place: USA: California... | reverse complement strand
TATATTTTTTTTTTTTTATTTTTTTTTTTTTTTTTTTTTTTTTTATATATTTTTATTTTTTTTTTTTTTTTTTTTTTTTTTTTTTTTTTGTTTAAAAATTTTATTTTAATATTTATTTATTTATTTATTTATTTTGGTTATTTTTTATTTTTATATAAAATTAATTAAGTTTTTGTTTATTTTATTTTTATATAAAATTATTTAAGTACTTTTTTATATAAAATTATTTAAATTTTTGTCTATTATATTTTTTATATAAAATTATTTAAGTACTTTTTTACTTTATTATATAAGAATAAGATTGTTTAAGTATATCTTTATATAAATTTTTTTATTTTTTATATATAATTGTTCTTGTATTTGTTATTATATTTTTTGTTTCTTTCTTCTTTTTTTTATAAAAGTGAGTTTTAGTTAAATTATTTGAATTATTTGTATTCCCCCTCATAGACTTCTAGTTAAGTGTAAGTATTATGCGTATACTTGTTGGGGTGGTATTGCAAAAGTGAAACGTCATCTTTCTGGAATAAAGGAAGATATCATTGCATATACATATGTTCTAAACGACATCAAAGACATTCTTTTGAAGTTATTAGAAGATAAAGAAAAATAAAAATCAAAGAAGAAAATCGTCGTAATTGTCTTGAAGAAGTGGATATCTTAGATAGTAATAAAAATGGGACATCAATGTCATTTTCCAAGAAGAGGAAATAAGGAGTTATAAAGAAAAAAACCATGAATGAAATGCTTAAAGACAAAGAATAGGTCATTCTAGATATTTGTCAATGCATATATGACAATACTTTACCATTTAATTTGGTAAGAAGCTCTTTCAAGTGTTAAAATTTGTTGTTGAATGTGAAAGGGTTTAAAACGTCGTACTTATCATGAAGTTAGAGTGTCTTATTTGAAAAAGGAAATCAATATAAGAAATTCTTAATTTATATACGGATTATTACATACAGATTTTTATTTGTGGGTAAATTTAACATTACATATAGATTTTACATACGAATTTATTACATATAGATTTATTACATACAAATTCTATATATGGATTTATTACATACATATTTTACCTACGAATATATTACCTACAGATCCAAATCCGTATGTAATTACATACAGATCCAAATCTGTATGTAATTATCTACGGATTTTACATACAAATATACTATATACGGATTTATTACATATGAATTTTACAAACTGATTTCACATACGGATCCAAATCTATATGTAATTTACCTCCGAAATTTTCCGTAGATAATATTAATAGTTAATTTTATTAAAATTATAATAATTATTATTACTTTTAATATTATTACTAATTATTATTATTAATTACATTAACATTTTTATTATTAATAAAAATAAAAAATATTTTTAAAAATTATAAAAATATATTATTATTATTAACTTATATAATTAATAATATTATTAATATTATATTTAATATTATTTTTTAATTATTATTATTATTATTAATATCATTAGTAATAATATAATATTATTATTTTTAATATTAATATTAATGTTATTAAGAATAATAATATTAGTATTGGTTAATATTATATTATTAATACTGTTTTTAATATTACTTTGATATTATATTTATTAATATCATTATTATTATAATTAATATTAATATGGTCATTAATATTATTATTAATGTTAATAATAATATTATTATTATTTTAGTACTATTAATATTATATTAGTAATATTGACAAGAATAATAAAAAACAAAAGTCATAATAAGAATAATAATAATGCGTGTATGATTGCAAAGTTGATGTTGGTGTAATGGTTATGACTAATATATGTATGTTGAAGGACTTAGGCTTGAATCCTTCTCTCAACACTTTGAAATTAATAATAATGTAAGTTTTATCAATAATAATTCTAATAATAGTAAATAATATATTATAGTAAGAAATATAATAATAATAATCGTAATAATAAATAATTTTTTTAAAAAATATTTTGTATTTACATACGGATTTATTTTGTATGTAATTATATACGAAAAAAATTCATATGTAACATTCGTATGTAAATTACCTATGCCCTTATTACATACGATTTTTTTTCCATATGTAATCTATAGATAATTTTAAATTATATACGGATTTTTGTTGTTGGTAAATGGGATTTTTCTTATGGTGAATTGACAATATCCAAGCTAGTTTAGAAAAGTATAAGGTTGAATAAATGAGGTTGTACTTTGATCTGTGATGGTTGGACAAGTGTAAAAGGGATGTCTTTTACCAGCATTTGACGAATTGTCCAAGTGGAAAAAATTTCTTAAAATCTATTAATACTGATAATATGATCAAGGATGTCCAACAAATGTTTCAATTATTATATTCTATGGTAGAAGAAATTAGGAAGGATAATGTTGTGCAAGTTGTGACTGATGGTGTTTCTAATTTTGTGATAGAAGCAAAAATGTTAGAGGAGAAGAGAACAAAATTATTTTGGTCCATTGCCTTGAAGGCATTGGTCAACTCCTAGTATTTTATAATACTATTTCAAATGCCAAAAAGGTCACAACTTCCATTTATAGGCACGTATTTGTTCTAAACTTATATAGATAGTAGTGCAAAAGAAAAGAATTAGCTCGACTAGTCGTCACAAGATTTGTAACTACTTTTCTCACCATATAAAGGATGACATAACATAAAAATGCTCTTTGAACTATGTTTGTTTCAGAAGAATGGACAACTAGTAATCATGCTAGTAAAAATGAAGGTAAAGAAGTGTTGAACATTGTTTTTATGTGATGATAGATTCTAGAAATTCATCACATACTGTTTAAAGTGTTTAATTTCACTTGTCAAAGTATTAAGACTTGTAGATGGAGACACAAAACTTGTTATGCCATATATCTATGAAGCTATGTATAGAGCTAAAAAACAAATAACTACAAATTTCAAGAACAAAGACTCTCGATATAGAAAAGTTAAAAAATAATTGATGCTCGTTAGAATTTTCAATTACACAAGCCTCTTCAGGTTGCTGCTTACTACCATAATCCTAAGTAGGTAACTATTATTATTATTAATACTATACCTTAATCATTATTGTAAATTAATAATGATTTTTATTTTAAATATTTTTCTTTCTTTTTATTAGATTTCATTATGATAAAAACTTCAATGCGGATAGTGAAGTTTTATATGGTTTATATGAGACCATTGAAAAAATAATCCTAGACAAAAGGATTAGATTTCAACTTGATCAACAACTTAATAAATTAAAAAAAAGTATAAAGATTGTTTGGAAGAAGCATGACATTAGATAACAGAGATAAGAAGCGATCTGGTGAAGTTTTATATGGTTTATATGAGACCATTGAAAAAATAATCCTAAATAAAAGAATTAGATTTCAACTTGATCAACAACTTAATAAATTAAAAAAAGTATAAGGATTGTTTAGAAGAAGCATGACATTAGATAACAGAGATAAGAAGCGATCTGGTAAATCATTTAGTTAATTTTTATGGTTTTGTAAAAAAGTATAACATTTTGGATCACATCTAATGTTAGCTTCTTATTCGAAACTTTAGCTCCTTAGTGGAGAAGATAAAGAGTTACAAAATCTAATAATGATGGTTTTGAGTCTCACTTGTAATGCTACTGGGTGGGAAAGAAATTAGAGCATATTTGATCAAGTGCATACTAAAATAGGAAATTGCTTAAAACAACAAAGATTAAATGCTTTTGTCTTTGTTAAGTATAACCTTCAACTTGAGATGGGGTACAAGGTTAAACAAAAGAAAAGGAGATACTTATGATCTTATATATTTATCTGATATTGAATCAGGTTATGAGTGGATTGCTAAAAAAGAGTTTCCTTGTTTACTAAATGAAGTTTCATCGATGGATATACATTAATCTTTTACTCTTAAAGAGGTAGTTCCAAATAAGAAAATGAAAAGAGATATTTGTTTAAACTACAAAACTTATACAATTAAATTAATCATAAATTTTATGATACTTATAATATGTTTTTTTTTCTTTAATAGGTCCAAAAAATTTAGCTACTTAGGTTGACAAAAAGGAAAAATCAATAATAACCACAAATGATAATGAAATTAAAAGAGATGGTTGAAGACATGGAAGAAAAGGATAAAAATGAACTACAAGAAAATGTTATATTAGAGAAAGAAGATGATCAAAGTGACATTGATCTAGAAAATAATGAATGAAAACATAAGATTAAGATATATAATTTAAATAAAAATAATAATATTTTACATCTTATTATTATATTTTAATTTTATAGATCGAACATTTTGATTTTATATTCATACGTAATATTTTTAATATTTTTTTTCATCTCACTTATTCTTTTTTAAAAGTATCATATATTTTATTTATTATGTATCTTACTTTATTCACTGTTAATACTAAGATAATTTACAATTAAAAAAATAAAAAATCATTCACAATTCGATAATTGTGATTATTATCAGATTACATTTATCTGAAGCTTGACTTGTTTCTTCAAAGAAATAAAGAATGACATGCAAATGCTGTTACAATGTTCGAACCCAAAATAGTGAATTAACAAAAAAGTATCTCAACAAGTTTCGACGAACGGAAGGAGAGGTTGCGTGTGTTTCTTATTCTTGAAAACTGGGGATTAGGAATAGTTATACTATATGTTGCACAAATAACATGCACTTGTGCTGAATCAACATTGACATGTGATCAAATCACTATTTCGCTATGCATAGCTTATGCAGTTTTGGGAGGGAATGTCTCATCTTTGTGTGGTTGTTAATGTGTCAAAAGAATACTTTTTTTTCTCTTATCACTTGGGTTGGAAGTTTAAATAGTAATTTGGTGTGTCAATAGCAGGCCCTTAATTATTATATGATGGATATGAACCTTCTGAAGGGACTGACCACCACGGTTTATATCAAAGGCCAAAATTTAGGGTATGCAGGAAGTAATTTGTGGGTGCAGAAAGCCAAGGCTGAAATCCAATCTAGTGATGTCATTTTGGTAACTAAGCCCAAATTACATTAACTCAATCTCTTCTCAAATGTGTATAAATAAAGCAGTACAGTAATGAGTTACTCAAATTTTTCTTCAAACTTCTTATCCCATTTCTAATTTATTTTGGACAAAAGGATCCCTTCCGGCACAATTTAGGTTCTGGGTTTCATAATCTTACATGCATCCCAAATAAAAAGACTCGACCAACCATTTAAAACTCCAAATTTTGGAGGTCATTCATGCTTCAACTACCTTTATCCACAAATTTGTTTCCAACAGTTTCTGCTTTCTCAAATTACTCACAAATATGTGGGTGAGAACCACTTATCATATCAAATATAATATAATAAAACACTGAAAGTAAAATCTTGGTATTTGTATGAGAGAAACCAGCAGCTTATAAACATTCTTATTTGATTACTTTTTTTGTTTTGATATCCTGATTCTTTAATATAAAAGAAAAATAATATCATTTTAATCTAAAATTTTAAGAAATTGAGTTTATGAATTTTTTTTTATATATTATTCAATAATTTTATTTTTACTTCATGTGAGACTTAGACTCATATTTAAATATCTAATAATTATCTAAAATGCTAAATAGGTATTGATGTTTTTTAACTTGATTATGTAAACTAGAGAACACTCTTCTCTTTATAACAAATATTCGATAAATACCTTTATACTAAAGAAACACAAATAATATAATATCAATGAATCACACATTACATATCATCCAAATTATCTCTAGTTAGTAATTTTACTCAAATTTTTAACTTTTGGATTATTATGTTCAGAATTTTTCTTCTGACAAAACTGCACGGAGGAATACTTTTGACATTTTATACGTCCCATGGAGGTACAGAAAAGAGCTATAGGAGTGTAAAAAGAAAGAGTCCAATAGTGATGAGTATTGTGAGCTTTGTTTTTGGAGTGATTCTTCTTACACCTTCGTGCTTTCTTCCTACACTTTCATATGTTTTAAAATATTAAAAATATCTTTTTATATGGTATAATTTGAAATACAACTATTTTAGATGGTATAATTTTAAATACAATTTTTATTGTAGATTATAATTTGAAATACAAATTATATTTTAAATTATACAATTTAAAATACAAATTTTATGTTCTGAATTATATAATTTAAAATATATTTCTTTTCTATTTTAAATTGTAGAATCTATAATATAGATTTTATATTTCAGATATAGTTTGAAATTTTAAAAAATTTATATTTTAAATTAAAAATTCTATTTCAGATTAAAAAGTGAGGAGATATAAGATGTATTTAATTTTTTTCATTAAAGTGTAGTGCCATTTTATTGAATCTATCAACATACTGGGAGAAAGCATGAAGACACAGAAAAAATCACTCTTGTTTCGGACTGGGCTGAACCCATCTAAGTCACACACCCCCACTCATTATTGGAAGTGGTAACATTAAATTTCTCAAAGCACTCCTGTGATGATATCAACACTAATGAATATATTATATTAATTTACTAAATTTTCAACTATTAACCTATTATATATTAATATGGTATTCATGGAAATAAAAATATTCAATCATATGTAAAATAATTTTACATAAAAGTTAAATAGAAAAAGTAAACTTAAATGTATAATTTCTGATGTTTTTATTTTACATATGCTGACAGGTTGGTGTACATGGTATAATCTACAGTTTTTTTTATCTATCACTGTTGCTAATAATTATTTAAAAGGTGTGTCTAAATTTTTAAGAACTGAAAAATATGTTTAAAGTTTATAAGAACGAAATAATATCACTACAAAGACACTAAAGGTATACAATATAAAATTAAATATGGAGGAAGAAAGTAGATAAAAAAAGATAAAAAAGTATATAATATATAAAATTGAATGCTATAATATCATATATACATATATATCACATATCACATTGTTCTTGATATTTTTTAAATAATTAGTACATATATAAGAATTTTTTTAGAATTTTAATTTAGATTTATAAACAAAATTTTTGTAATGGAACCTTTTATTCCGTTGTAACTTATAGCAATTTTATTACCTCTAGATCTCAATTATATATAGTATATATGTACTAATTAGTACATATACAGTACTTTCTTTAAATGTATTTTGCCATAAAATAGTGCATTTATATTTTTGCTGCAATGGAAAAAAATCAGAACAAAAAAGCATAAAATCAAGAAGTATATAGATAAAAAGTAAATTAAAGTTAGGAAAATTAAAATTATGGTGCATATACAAAAATATTATATAAATAGAAATTCACATATATTTATTTATAGTAAATAATTTTTTTAAATTAAATTATTTTCCACTTATCTACCGCCTTTTCTTCTATGGATTCAATTAAAAATACAGGTTGAAAAATTGGGAGGAAAAAACATAGGGAGACCGTTGGGAGCTAGAAAATTCAAAACTGAGGTTTGGAGTTAGGTTTGGGAAGCCGTTTGTCGCTAATTTCTTGGGTCGTGACGATCCCAATTCCTCTCTGCAGTAACAGGGACAGAAGCTGAGCAAGGGAGTTATGGAAATGGAAGGTGGTGGCGCCGTCTTCCTCAAATCCAATTCCGACGCCGTTGGAGGTACTCATTCTTCTCCTCTCTCAAATCGCGTCTCTTCCTTTATATGTCTTAGCGTTGTTTTCATTTTTGGCTTTTACTCTTTTAATGATTTCACTCATCTTTCACAGTCATATTTTGCCTTCGATTAGGGTTTACGAGTGGTTATATAGCGCTTAGGGTTTTCCATCCGCTCGATTTGTCGAAACTCCAAAGTCCAAACGAAATTCTATATGCAAATATGTAAAATTTTAATCTGAAACCCCACTTCTCAAGTTGCAGGTGTAAAAGCAAAGAGAGTGAAAGTGGAGAAGGGAGATTCTGGTTATGTGGGTGTGGGGATTGGAGTTGGAACTTCCCAAAACAAAGTTCTTGCTGATGTAACCAACTTGCATCAACAAACAAAGCAACACGTCTCTATTGAACCCCTTCTCAAGGTATGTTATATGTACTACACATGCATATGGACTTCTCAGTGTTTCATTTTTGTTTGTTTCTCTCATTAGCTTCACACTTTGCTGATGTATGTTTTGAATTTGTTTACCAGGAAAAGGAAATGTTAATGAAGCATCTTGCTAATAGAGAGTAATTTATACTTTCTCTCTGGATTTGGTCTACTTTTCTGTGTTTTGTCTCTGGTCTGTGTGATTTTGGTGGTGACAGTTTTCATTTACTGGGTTTATCTCAACTTGTGTGGACAGTGCGATTATAGAATCCTGTAAAGCTGAGCTACAGAAGAGTCAAATCAATTTTCAGAAACTAAGGAAGCAAAATGGGGAACTTGCCCTCACAAATAGTCAAATGCTGGCGGTATGGACCAAATGTTTTTAACAGTCAACTTTTTTGCTCTTGTTGAAATTCTAATCTATAATTGCTGTTGTGTGTTTGGCTATGCAATGCAGGAGATTAATTCAAGTAGACAGAAGGTGAGTCTTGAAATGAAAACTGGTTGGTGCTTGTGTCACTTACTTCTTTCAATTATGATGAGTTGAGTGATATTGAATTTGTTGACATTCAGCTAAGGGAACTTCAGCATGAACTAGGAATCAAAAATGGGATACTCAATGCTATGAAATTAGAATTGACGGTCAGTTTAATGCATCTCTAAGCTGATAAATTGCAAATGAGCAAGTGATAAAAACTTACTTTTTGTTTTTTACTTTTGCAATTTTCTTTCTCTAGATAAAAGAAGAGCACACAATTAAATTGAAGCGTGAAACTAATGTTAATGAGGTACTGTATGAATTTTCCGTTATTTGTTTCTTCTGCTAGTGGGTCTTCATTCCCTTCTTAGTGGCACCGCAACAATTCATTTTTTTTAACAACTATTAGGTGAGAGCATGCCAGAATAAGCAGTCAGATCAGTCATTCCAAGAAGATAACAAGGGGAATGCAAAAAGGAGGAAAGTGTCCAAATCTCGATGTACGGTAGTGGACACACTTCGTGTGGTGTTTATGCATGTAATTTCATGTAATAATATCTTAAATGTCTTTCTCTCATGCAGCTTCTGCACCTGCCGTAAGTGAACAAGTCAAATCCATGGAAAAGGTCAACAACCAGAGGTATGATTTTGAGTTTGTTTTACTGTGTTTCACTAATTTCTAAACTCCAAACTTTGACTTTGCACTACTTACAAGTTACTACTTAGGAACTAGGTAGCTCATGTAACTCCCTTGAATATGCAATACAGGTATAGTTTGAGAAGGCAATCTGTACGGTTGAAAGATGAAAAACCAGAAACAACAGAAGATTTAGTGGAGTTAGTTGAAATAAAAGATGATATTTCAAATCTACAAGAAAATTTGGCTAAAGAAAGTGGGACCACATCATTGGGGTCCAAGGCTCCTTACGAAGCCAGAGAAACTACAGAATGTAACTGTACACAACTTGTCCATTTATCTTACTTTCTTGCAATCTTACCATATCGGGCCTTATGCATCATATTCTTTGCATGCAGCTTCAAGACCTACTAACACTGATCAAATTCATGCCAAAAAGAACATTGAAAAGAAGAGGTAAGCTTATACTCCCACTTTGTGATTGGATTTTAATAGCTGGGTATTTGTGACTAATTTAGATAATAAAAAAAACCTGCTTACCTATCTTCGAGAATTATCTACAGGAGTATTATGAGAAGACAAACTAACGGGCACAAGCGAGAGAATCCAGAGCCAACAGAGGACTCATTTGAGTTAAATGATGCAAAATTTAATGTCTCCCAATTATCTGATAATATGTCAGAAAAATGTTGTCTAATAACATCAACTATAACTTCTGCTGGACAAGAAAACAATTCCTGTTTATTTGAGTCTCAGAAAACTCGCAGATCATCTGTTGGGCGGCCATTGCGTCGGACAGTTGAGAAGGTTGTGTCCTACAAGGAGGTTCCACTCAATGCGAAGATGCGTAGAGATAAATCAGGCAATTTCGTTATCAACAAGTCTGTATGAGCATGAAGTGGAAACTGCTAATAGTCGATATCCAGTTACATAGTACAGTGGTGGTAGGCTTGTATTGAATAGTAGCTTCTTGTTTGGGGTCTTGCATCACCGAAAACTGCTGATAATGCAGTGGTGGTAGGATTCTATTGAATAGTAGCTTCTTGTTTGGGGCCTTGCATCATTGAAAACTGCCTGATAATACAGTGGTGGTAGGGTTGTATTGAATAGTAGCTTCTTGTTTGGGGCCTTGCATCATTGAAAACTGCTGATAATCTCTTTTGATGGTAATATTTGATCCATTTGTTAATTTTCCTGCCTTATTCCTTCCCTTAATACTGTAAATTTAAATTAAGTGGTAGATTTCAAAAAAAGTAGCGGAGTAGCTTTCTGTTTTCAAAGTGAGAAAAGGAGTTCACAGCCAAAAAATTAAAGGAAGGAGTGAATCATGTGTGTAGAGAATCATTATATTTTATTAAGATAAATTTATCAAAAAAGTGATTTTGATAAAATGTTTTTCAGATTCATAGATAAAAAGTACATTTGGATGTGTAATAAGTACTATGGGCGTCAAAAGCATAAGTGGAAGGTTACGGTATAGTGATGACCAAAATCAACATTCATGCATATGTTCCTAATTGTGTGCCAAATATATTCCTGGATGTACTTATTTATATTCCAGGTTATTTATATTCCAGGGTGATGTGAAAGAAACATTTCTTCTCATTATTATGTATTGGTATGACATACCTTGTCCCAGTATTATTAAAATATATATATATATATATATATATATATATATATATATATATATATATATATATTTTTTTTGTAAAAAAAAATATTTTCTAAAAAAAAATATATATATATAGATATATATATATTTATTATAATATATAT
>Ga0099824_1010457_pt1 | contig 10926 bp, 9 predicted proteins | sample SiratrowhiteBW_FD_76837 | JGI IMG/M metagenome (GOLD analysis project Ga0099824, IMG submission 76837) | Root nodule microbial communities of legume samples collected from California, USA - Siratro white BW | ecosystem: Host-associated > Plants > Roots > Nodule | place: USA: California... | reverse complement strand
GTGGGGCGCGAGGGCCCGACGGTTCAGATCGGCGCCTCGATCATGTTCGCGATCGGCCGCTTCTCGCCGCGGCGGCAGCCTGGCTTGATTCTCGCGGGTGCCGCGGCCGGCGTGGCGGCGGCCGTCAATACTCCGCTGGCCGGCATCGTCTTCGGCATCGAGGAAATGAGCCGCGCATTCGAGACCAGGACCAGCAGCCTGATTATCGCGGCGGTGATCGCCGCCGGTCTCACCTCGCTCGCGCTGATGGGCAACTACACCTATTTCGGCACCAGCGCGATGGGCCTGCGCAACGGCATAGACTGGCTGGCGATCCCCGTCTGCGGCGTGGTTGGAGGTCTCGCGGGTGGTCTGTTCAGCCGCATCCTGATCATGATGGCGCAAGGGTTCTCCAATCCGGTGGGGAGGGCGATCAAGCGCTACCCGGTCGGCTTTGCCGCGATCTGCGGACTGGCGGCTGCGATCTGCGGTCTTGCATCCGACGGCGCAGTCTACGGGACCGGATATCAGCAGGTCAAAGCCGCCCTTGAGAGCGGAGCGCAGTTGTCGTCGAGCTTCAGCGTATTGAAGTTCCTGGCGACCACGTTTTCGTCGATCAGCGGCATGCCGGGCGGCATCTTCTCTCCCTCGCTCGCGGTGGGCGCAGGGATCGGCTCCAATGTCGCGTCGCTGTTTCAGGGCGCGCCGCTGGCCGCCATCATGCTGCTCGGCATGGTTTCATATTTCGCGGGCGTGGTTCAGGCCCCGATCACGGCGTTCGTGATCGTGACTGAAATGACCGACAATCACGCCATGGTCGTGCCGTTGATGGCCGCTGCACTAATCGCTCACGCCAGTTCGCGCCTGGTCTGCAAGGAAGGCGTCTACCACGCGCTTGCCAAGGGTTTTATCGACCGGGCCTCGCCGGCGCCGAAGATGCCCCCGGCTTGAATGTCCGCTCCGCCGGGTCGATAAGCGTGCGTAAACTGTGCGGCGGTCTACGCGTGTGGACCGCAGCGGCCATGCGCATTGACACGTGCGACAAATCAACCCGACGGGCAAAATTTCGCTTCGCGTTTGACCCAACTCAGAAGTCTAATGCCTCCGTCTCACCCGATCGAGGGGCGCTTCGCGATCGTCGCACCCGCCTTTCCCTGCGCCCTCTGCTTTCAGAGCGGCGAAACGACCAGCAAGGCTCGGACGGATCGTGATGCGAGAACGTCGCCTCACGTCCTCTCCGTCGTCATGCCCTGCGCATGCGGGGCATCCAGTACGCCGCGGCCTCTCGGCTCACGCTCAGGCGCTTCTAGAATACTGGATCGTCCGCATTCGCGGATGATGACATCGTGGACAACTGATACGTGAAGACGAACCGCTCGACCTCAGTGCCGGAGCAACGAGTCCGCGAGCTCGAGCTTGCACAGCAAAGCGGGAAGGGCGGCAAATTCCGAATCCGGCATTGGCGCGCGGCGGGATCGATAACGGAGGGTGACGGTCAAGCCTTGGCGACATCCTCGCGTGCTTTAGCCGAGCTATTTGCGGTGCCGGCTTCCGAGCGCGATCGCGATCGTCTCCGGATGTTTGATCCGTTCGATCAGCATGTCGATGCGGTCGCCGCCCCAGAACAGCTCGCCGTTGAATACCATGGTCGGAACGCCGAACACGCCAAGCGCTTCGGCCTCGTAGATGATGCGGTCGTGCTCGGCGCGGGCGGGCCCGTGGACATAAGCCTCGAAGTCGCCGGCCGAGCCGCCGATCGTGGAGATCACGCCGGCAATCTCGGCGAGGTCGTCGATCTCCAGCTCATGATTACAGAACCGCTGGAATACTGTGTCATGGTAAGGGCGAAATAATCCCAGGCGCTGCGCGAACAGCATTCCGGCGCTGGAATAGAATGCGTCGTAGATCCGGCGCGGACCCTTCATGACGAGACCTTGCGCGTTGGCGAAACGCCGCGCGTCCATGTAGGAGTAGCGCACCTTGCGCCAGAAATGCGGCGTGCGCTATTCGACAGTGCCCATGAATTCAGGGATGCGCAGGGTGTAGGGCAGCCATTCCAGTTCGACGCCGTATTTCTCCTCCAGCTCGAACAGTCGCTTGTTGGCGACGTAGGCATACGGGCTCTTGTAGTCGGTGTAGATGCGCACCCGCGGCTTTTCCATCATCGGTCCTCGCTTACTCCGGACGATTGTTCCCGATCGCGAGCCGTGACGCAATGCGAGGCGCAGGAGAGCGCAAACGAACGGGCCCCGGTGCATTCAAGCATCGCGGGGCCCTGCCACTTCGTTGTAGCGAAGGATATCTGGTACACACCAGTAGTGTTTCGGGACCGAAAGCGCTTGGCCTTTGCGCTCTTGTCCTGCGGATATGGTCAGATTGTCGGCGGCGCGACGTGGCTAGCAGCTGCTGATCGCTTCAACGTGCGCCGAGACCTTGCCGCTGAGCAAGGTCGCTGGCTTTCGCCGGTGGCGTCATGCTCCTCTCCAAGGGTGGTCCGACGGACATCTGTCCGCTTCTACTGCGTGCCGGCAGACCATATGATCCGCCGTCATTTCCTGCGATGGTGGGGAGCAATCGCTCCCGGCACCTCAACAGGTGCATCGCAAATGCTGCGGCAGTTATCGCAGCCTGTCAAGTTAAGGCGAGAGCGATTCAGGTCAGACGTCCTGTCAGGCTTTGGTCTGACGGTACCGGGTGAAATCCGGATCGTGGGTCATTTTCCAGTAGTCGACAAAACGCCACGGCATCGCCGAGAACACCCGTCCCTGGCTGTTGCGGTAGTAGGTCGTCATGCCCGGATGTGTCCAGATCAACTGCTCATGTTCGGCATCGACCTCGCGCACATATTGATCGTGTGCGTCAGGATGCACGTCGATCGCTGCGATGTCGTTCTCGATCATCTCGACCAGACAGGCGGAGATATAGCGGCTCTGGCATTCGGACTGGAAGATCACGCTGCCGCCATGCGCCGGTCCCGAATTGGGGCCGAGCATCAGGAAGAGATTGGGGAAACTAGGCACCGTGAGGCCGAGATAGGCAGTCGGATTGTCGTCGCGCCAGACCTGCTTGAGGTTCTTGCCGCCGCGTCCGGTGATGTTCAGGCGCGCCGCCATCTCGGAGACCTTGAAGCCGGTCGAGATCACGATGACATCGTGCCGCCGCAGCTTGCCATCGGCCGTGACGATGCCTTCAGGTACGAAGCGGTCGATCGTGTCGGTAACGAGCTCGACATTCGGCTTGGTCAGCGTCTTGAACCAGTTGTTGTCGAGCAGGATGCGCTTGCCGTAGGGCGGATAGGTCGGCACGCATTTCTCGATCAGGTCGGGACGATCCTTCAACTCCGACAGGATAAATTCGGTCAGTTCCTGGCGATGCCGATCATTGCCCTTGTTGACGGCGCGGTCCGGATACGGCCAGGCCGGATCCTTGCGCAGGAACGGCAGCAGGCCATCGCCGTAGCGCCAGAACATGTTGAAGCGGTACCACTGCACATAGAACGGCACGTGTGCGAGCAGCCACTGCGCGCCGTCGGTGATCGGATCGGAATAGCCCTTCACCGGGCGGGCCCATTGCGCGGTGCGCTGATAGACGGTGACCGAGGCGACACGATCGGCAATCGATGGCACGAGCTGCATCGCGGTCGCGCCGGTGCCGATGACAGCGACATGCTTGCCGTCGAGCTCGATGTCGTCGGACCACAACGACGAATGGACCTTGAGGCCCCTAAAGTTCTCATCCCCGTTGAATCGCGCCGGCGAGGGATCGTTGAGCTGGCCGATCGCGCTGACCAGGGCCGTCGACTCGCATGTCTCTTCGCCACTCTGGGTCTTCAGGGTCGAGATCCAGCGCCGCTTACCCTCATCCCAGCGCGAAGCCACCAGTTCGGTGTTGAGGCGGACGTTCCTGCGGATGTCGTATTCGCGCACGACCTTGAGCAGATAGTCCAGCAGCTCCTGGCGCTGCGCAAAGTACCGCGTCCACGGATTGCGCGCGCCGAACGAAAAGGAATAGGAATGGTTCGGCGTATCGACGCCACAGCCGGGATAGCGGTTGACGTACCAGGTGCCGCCGATCTCGTCTTCCTTCTCGACGATCGTGTAGGGGATGCCGAGCCGTCCGAGTGCAACACCGAGCGCGATCGCGCAGACGCCGGCGCCGACGATCAGCACATGCTGCCGCGCCAACGTCTCGCCGGTGGGGCGCTCGCGCCAGCGTGCGTCGCGGGGAATGAAGCCCATTTCTTCGCGCATCAGCGGCGCATATTCCGGCGCGACATTTTCGCCGAGCGTTGCCCGCATCATCTTCAGCATCAGTTCATCGCCGGGATCGGTGATGACGGGCTTGGACGTCCCGTTCGTGAACAGATTCAAGACTGCCGCCCGGATCTCGTCCTGGATCTCCCTCGGGACACCGGCATCGGGATCGGGGATCAGGCGGACGTCGCGCTTCGGCTTGTAGGGAGGCTTCAGCCATTTCTCGTCGCCGGTCATGTGCACCAGCACCATCAGCAGCACGCGGATGTCGCCTTCCGCGACGGCGGAGGACAGATTGAGGGTCTTGTGCGGAAGCTCGACGTTCATGCGTTGCTGTCCCTAGCTGGTCGGCGCTTCCGGCAGGCCGCCATAGGCCGCCCATGTGGTGCCCGCGATGTAGCCGGCGTCGACCGGCAGGTTGATGCCGGTGACGCCGCTGCTCAGCGGCGACAGCAGCCAGGCGATTGCCTGTGCGACCTCCATCGGCTCGACCAGCCGGTCCATCGCAGTCGGACGCGCGAGCAGGTCCTTGTTCAGGGCGCCCGATGCGATGCCGGCCTCGAGCGCCGCCGTGCGGGTGAAGCCGGGCGACACCGCGTTGACGCGGACGCCGACGCGGCCCCATTCGGCGGCGAGCGTCTGCGTGATCTGAATGACGCCGGCCTTGGCCGCGGTGTAGGCGTGGATCGGACCCGACGTCATGCCGGCCACCGAAGCGACATTGACGATCGCGCCGTAGCGCCGCTTTGCCATCCCGACGCCGACACTGCGCGCGACCAGGAAGGTGCCGCGCAGGTCGATATTCACCTCGCGGTCCCACTGCTCCATCCGCACCCGTTCGATCGAATGCATCTTGCCGAATACACCGGCCGCGTTGACGAGGCCGGTGATCGGACCATGCGCCTTCTCGATATCGGCGACGCCGGCCACCACGGCGCTTTCACTCGCGACGTCGAATGGCGCCGGCCAAAGGATGGCCGCGGTTCCGGCCAGCGGCTCGGGTGCAATATCGACGATGACGACGTGGTGTCCCTGATCTGCAAGCAATGTCGCGGTGGCGGCACCGATGCCGCGGCTGCCGCCGGTGACGAGGATTGTGCCGTCAGCGCTCATGCTTTTTGTCCTTGACGCTGGAAGTGAAGAGGCCGCGCGTCACCAGCTTCTGGTAAGCCGAGATGACGTAGTCGGGCACCGCGGTGACGCCCTGTTCGGAATAGGAGTAGCGACGGCTGAGATAGCCGCGCGCACCCATCAGCACCTGAACGATGGCCTCGAATTCCTCGTCACTGAACGCGTTGGTGGCTCCCGCGGCCCGCGCGCGCTGGAGAATCCGCACATAGGCGCTCGAAATGTTATCGAAGTGCTTCTGGTAGCCGATGGGCGCAAAGAACTCGGCCTCGTTGAGGATGCGCAGGAACTCCGGCACCTCGCGGATGAAGTCGAAGAACGCGCTGAAGCGCTCGATCTCCTGACGCGCGGCGTCGGCTGTCCCGGTCCGGGCGCGGATGAAGCGCACCATGTCGAGGCCGATCTTCGGCAGCAACTGGTCGAGCAGCTCCTGGCGGTTCTCGAAGTGATTATAGAATGTGCCTTGCGCGACGCCGGCGGCTTCCGTGATGCGGGCGACGGAGGCTTCGGCGTAGCCGTATTTGCCGACGATCTTGGTCGCGGCGTCGAAGATCTTCTGCTTGGTCCAGGCGTTACGCTCGACCCGGTTGAGCTTGGTCACCTTGGCGGATGTAGCTTGCGTCATGCGATCGCCTCGAGTTCGGCACGAAGAACGCGCTTGAGCACCTTGCCGGATGGATTGCGTGGCAGGCTGTCGCGAATGATCAACTGCTTCGGCACCTTGAAGCCGGCGAGCCGGGCGCGGCAGTGGTCGGTAAGGGCGGGCAGATCGAGCCTCGCGTCATCGGCGAGCACCACGACGGCGACCGGCTTTTCGCCCCAGCGCTTGTCGGGGAGGTCGATCACGGCGACCTCGCGCACCTCTGGCATTTCGTAGATGACGCGCTCGACCTCGGAGGATGCGACGTTCTCACCGCCCGAGATGATCAAGTCCTTCTTGCGGTCGGTGAGAAAGAGGAAGCCGTCTTGGTCGAGATAGCCGATATCACCGGTTCTGAACCAATCGCCGAAGAACGCGGATGCCGTCTTCTCCGGATCCTTCCAGTAGCCTTGGGTGACCTTCGGACCGCGCAGGCAGATCTCGCCGTTCTGACCTGCGGGCAATCGCTTGCCGGCGTCGTCGCGGATCTCGATCTCGACGTGAGCAGTGGCGCGGCCGGTCGAGCCGATCTTCTCAATCTCGCGGCCGGGCTCCATGAACGTGTCGCCGCCGCAGCTCTCGGTGAGGCCGTAAGCGTCGATGTATCGCGCGTTCCTGAAATATTCGGAGAAGGCGCGGATCCGCACCTCCGGCGTCTTCTCGCCGCCGCCGATCGCCCATCTCAGGCTGGAGACATCATAGCGCTCACGGTTCGGGCAGGTGAGGAGGGCCGTGGTCATGACGGGCGCGAGCCAGGCGGCATTCAGCTTCTCTCGCTCGATCGCGGCTAGCGCGGGCTCCGGTTCGAAGGTGCGGTGAATGCACAGCATGCCGCCGTGCCAGAGCACGGCGATGCCGGGCAGGTCGAGCGCGCCGACGTGATAGAGCGGGCCGACGACGAGCAGTCGCGTATCCGCGTTGAGCCCGAGCACCAGCGTCTGGTCGGCCGATTTCCAGTAGATGTTCTCGTAAGTGAGCATCACCCCCTTGGGACGATCGGTCGTGCCCGAGGTGTACATCAGCCGCATCAGGTCGCGCGGCTGGCACGCATGCATCGGCGCCGGTGCGATGTCGGGCGCAAGGCTGGTGATGCTGGATTGCGTGACTTCATCGAGCAGCACCACGGGCGCGCCGCCCGCTGCGGCCTCCGCAAGCTCCTCGTCTGCGATCAAGAGACGTGCGCCGGAATTGCCGACGATGTAGCCGACCTCGGCGGCCGACAGGCGATAATTGATCGGCAGGAACACCGCGCCGATGTGGCTCACCGCAAACACCAGTTCGAGAAAGGCGGCGCTGTTCTTCATCAGGACGGCGACGACGTCGCCGGGACCGATGCCGTGCACGGCGAGCCAGCCGCCGGCCTGCCTGATCCGCTGGTCGAAGCTCGCATAGGCGATGTCTTCGCCGCGATATTTCAGCGCACAGCGATCCGGCGTCCGCTTGGCATGAAAGGCGATAAAGCTGGAAAGATTGATCATTCGCCGCTCGACAAGGCCGATTTCCGGCCGGTTTCTTCCCTAGATGAATTATGACTCGTAATTCATCTTTGGCTTGACGTCACCCCCCTTGCTCTGAAAACATCGTGGACACGGAGACGGAACGATCTCCGGCAGGGATTTGGGAACGCACACCCGACAGGGAGGAGAAAATGAAGAGAACCCGTAAACCGGGCGTCAGCCGGCGCACGACTCTCGCGCTGATGGGTGCCGGTGCGGCGACCTTGGCTGCGCCATGGGTGGCGCGCGCACAGGCCAAGACGATCAAGATCGGCATGCCGACCATCCTGTCGGGCCGGGTTGCGCAGCTCGGGACCTCCTCCCGCAACGCCGTGCTGCTCGAAGTCGAGAAGGTCAATGCGGCGGGCGGTCTTGCTGGCCGGCCGATCGAGATGGTGATCCGCGATTCCAAGGGACAGCCGCAGGAAGCCGCCCGCATCGCCCGCGAGCTCGTCAACACCGACGGCTGCGAGATGTTGCTCGACGGCGAGGCCTCGTCGGGATCGTTCGCGGTTCACGAGGTGGCGCGCGATCTCGGCGTGCTCTGCATCCACACCTGCTCGGAAGCCTCGTCGCTGACGGCCGATCCCAAGCAGCACATCCCGAATGCATTCCGTTGTGTCCGCCAAGGCATTCACGACTCGATCGTCGGCGCCAGCTATGCGGCTGGCATCGCAAAGACCAAGGGCCTGAAGAAGTGGGCAACCTGCTCGCCCGATTATGCCTATGGCCGCGACACCACCGGCGAGTTCGTGCTCTATCTGAAGAAGTTCGCTCCCGACGTCGAGATCATCAGCGAATCCTGGCCGAAGCTGTTCCAGCCCGACTACACCGATGTGATCACGAAGATCCTGCAAGCCAAGCCGCAGGCGCTCTATTCCTGCCTGTGGGGCGGCGATCTCACCTCCTACATCGACCAGGCCAACATCTACGCCATGTTCACCCAGATGGAGGTGTTCGCGGTCAATATGGCCGACTACACCGCGCTCACCGTGGTGAAGAACCTGCCCAAGGGCATTCACTCCGGCGACCGCTACATCAAGACGTTCCCTGCGACGCCGGAGAATGCAGCCTGGGGCGATGCCTACAAGGCGAAGTACAACGAGTATCCGACCAACTGGTCCTGGCAGAACGCCACGGCGGTCATGTTCCTCAACGAGGCGGTCAAGAAGGCGGGTTCGACCGACGGCAAGAAGGTCGCGGAAGCGCTGACCGGATTGACCATCAAGTGCCCGTTCGGCGCCGACGGCACCGTCACCATGCGCGCGGACGACCACACGCTGGTCGGCTACGCGATCGGGTGGGGCACCACGATCCCGCAGGAGCCTTACGTGCCCGATGTGAAAGCCGGCGACTGGAAGACGATCTTCGAACTCGAAGCCGAGTGGAAGAAGAGCAAGGGTTACACCTGATCCGCATGCCAGGCGGGGGCAGCGATCTGCTGTCTCCGCGGGCCATCTGATGCTTGTCGCGCGCCGGCGTTGCGGCCCGCCGTAATGGATGACTTTCCGTGGACCTCGACGCGCTCGCCAGTTGTTTCGCCAGTCCCGCCTGCCTGGTGACCCAAACCACCAGCGGCCTGATCATCGGCATGCTGCTGTTCCTGGTCGCCGTCGGCCTGACCCTGATCTTCGGCGTGCTCAAGGTGGTCAATTTCAGCCACGGCGCTTTCTACATGTTCGGCGCCTATTTCGCGATGACTGCCTATCAGGTCACCGGCAGCTTTGCGCTGGCGATGCTGTGCGGCGCCGGGGGCACGGCGATCCTCGGCCTGATCTTCGAGCGCGCCTTCATGAGCCGGGTCTATGGCGCCGACGTCCTGATGCAGCTCCTGGTTTGCTACGCCTTCGTGCTGATCTTCGATGACGTCGTCCGCATGATATGGGGGCCGGAATTCAAGTCGATGGGGATGCCGGCGGCATTCCAGGTCGCGCCGCTATTCATCGCAGGCGGCGTGGTGCCGCCCTATTATCTGCTGCTGATCGGCGTGGCGTTGGCCGCTGCCGTGATCCTCGGGCTCGGGCTGGCACGGACCAGGATCGGCAAGGTGATCCGCGCAGCCGCGCATAATCCGGGCATGGTGTCCGCGCTCGGCATCAACACGGGGCTGATCTACGGCGGCGTGTTTGCGCTTGGCGGCATGCTGGCGGGGCTGGCCGGCGCGCTTGCGGCGCCAGTGCGCTCGCTGACGCCGGGCATGGGTTTCTCGGTGCTGATCGAGTCGTTCATCGTCACCGTGATCGGCGGCATGGGCTCGATCCTCGGCGCGCTGATCGGCGCGCTCCTGATCGGCTTGATCCGCTCGTTCGGATCGCTCGGCTTTCCGCTGTTCACCGAGGGGCTGATGTATCTGTTCATGGTGATCGTGCTGGTGTCGCGCCCGACCGGCCTGTTCGGCAAGGAGGCGGCATGACCGAATTGCAGGCCGGCGAGGGCGCACAGGTGCTCGAGGCGCCCCGTATCGATGCCAGGCCGCAGCGCTTTCGCGATCTCTTTATCGCGCTTGCGGCCTTCGTCGTGCTGGCGCTGCTGCCGACGATCTTCGGCAGCAAGCAACTGCTCGACTTCGTGATCCGCTGCGCGGCCTATGGACTGTTTGCGACCTCGCTCAATCTTCTGGTCGGCTACACCGGGATGATCTCGTTCGGTCACGGCATGTTCTTCGGCCTCGGCGCTTATGGCTTCGGCCTGATGATGCAGAAGACCGGCGTATCGATTCCGGTGGCCTTTGTCGCAACCCTGGCGATCACCTTCATTGTCGCCGCGGTGATCGGCGCCATCTGTGTGCGGTTGAAGGAAATCTACTTCGCCTTCGTCACGCTGGCGTTCCAGATGCTGATCCACTCCACCATCCTGTCGTGGCAGTCCCTGACCGGTGGCGACCAGGGCCTGCGCGGCGGCATTCCGCGGCCGCCATTTTTAGGCATCGACCTGTCGCACCCGCTGCATCTCTACATCGCGAGCTGCGCGCTGCTGGTGATCGGCCTGCTGCTGATGCGGCAGATCGCGCAGTCGCCGTTCGGCTACACGCTGCGCATGATCCGCGACAACCCGACGCGGGCGAGCTTCATCGGCATCAATGTCTGGCGGGCGAAGCTCACGATCTTCGTGCTTGCGGCGCTGTTCGCGTCGGTCGGCGGCATGATCATGGCGCTGTTCGTCTCCGGCGCCTATCCCGAGTTCGCCTACTGGACGATCTCGGGCGAGGGCATCTTCATCAACATGCTCGGCGGCGTGACCACGTTCCTTGGACCGATGGTGGGGACGGTGCTGCTGCTGATCCTCAACGACACCGTGACCCGCCTGACCGAATATCACGGCATCGTACTCGGCATCGTGATCCTGTTCTTCGCCATCGGCCTGCGGAAGGGGCTGATGGACTTCGTCGTGGAATGGTTCGCACAACGTCGCGAGGGAGCAAACGGCTAGC
>Ga0099824_1010451_pt1 | contig 10931 bp, 4 predicted proteins | sample SiratrowhiteBW_FD_76837 | JGI IMG/M metagenome (GOLD analysis project Ga0099824, IMG submission 76837) | Root nodule microbial communities of legume samples collected from California, USA - Siratro white BW | ecosystem: Host-associated > Plants > Roots > Nodule | place: USA: California... | reverse complement strand
TCTAGATCCTAGACTCAAGTCTTCAAACTTCAAGAAATCTTCATCCATCCTTCACATGATCTAGAGCATCTTCACTTGGTTGAATTCATCAAATCACTGCAGCAGTCCACTGGTGCTAACAAGGTATTTGTTACTAGAGATCATTTACTTTAATGGGTTGGAAATGTTGTTTTTTCTCTTGGATTTGTGAATGTCATATGAGATTTGATAAAACAACGGGTCAACTAGGAAGAAAGACATTTATGTTATTAGATTGGATTGTGAAAGGAGTGAAAAATATAGAAAATACAGGAATGATTTGGAGGTTACCATTATAGACTTCCTTTGCTTGAAATAGTTTGTATCACATCCACGGGGTTAACTTTTTCAGCTGCTTTTGTGTTATTGTCAACAAAACGTGAAAATAACTTTATATAGACATTACAGAGACTCAAAGGGTTGTTTTTTAGAAGAGATGTGTACCCTCAAGTGATTGCTAGTAACAGAAACCTTGTTTTGATGAATGCATTAGTATAAAGGTGCAGGAAGAATCACCCCAAATGTTTAAGCGATATCTTAGATAAGTTGGGCCTTCAGTCAAATTACTCCAAAGCCCATTTAAATCTCTATAAAAAAAAATAAGATATTGTTACTCTGATTTTATTCTTTCATCATTCTTAGACTTAGATTAAACTTATTCTGCAAGAATAATTGGCTACTGTAAAGAAATTTGTGTTATAACATAATTTGAAATAAATTATTGATCATGATTAATGATTATTCATTAGTTTATTTTTTTTCTCAATAGTTATTATACTAATATATAAGTTATAATAAGAGATTTTTCATACATTAATTTTTTTCCTATTTTATCTCAATTATGTTTTTAAATTGCAATGAAAATTTACAATATATAATAGATAATATATTTAATTATTTTTAATGTAATTAATAAAATTATATAAAATAAAAAATAACATTACACACGTGTACATGTATATATTATTTATAAACAAATTACAAGATCACATAAAAAATGTAGACATCAATAATAATGATTAATATTAAATATAAAATTAATTGAATATTTTGGTATTTTGAATAACTTATTACTATTAATGGTTGGTTAATCATTACTATAGGAGTGAAGAAGGAGTAGTAAAAAAATTATGTATAGTTTTATTTCTCAGTGTTTCAAGTGCTTATTTTATATTATTGATTTTTTAAAAGTAAATAATATATATTTTACCAACATCCAACATTGAGCTTGTATAAATAAGTTTTCTAATATTTTTATATTTAACCTTTTTAACTGGATAATGTTAAATATAAAATTAATTGAAAATTTAAGTCGTTTGAAATAACTTACTTATTACTGTTAATGGTTGGTTAATCATTAGAGTGGAGAAGGAGTAGTAAAAAATTAATTATAGTTTTATTTCTCTGTGTTTTCTAGATGTTGGTATTTTATATCATTGATTTTTTACAAAATAAAGAATCAGTTTTTTACCTCATAAAGGTTGAACATGGAGCTTGTATAAAAAGTATAAATAATTTTTTTTTCTTAACATATCATACATTTTTATCATTAAGATTTTTAAATTGTAAATATTAAATTATAACTTTTAGTTTGTTTTTATCGTGATTAAAATAATTTTATTTAACGAATCTATTTTTTTAATGGTCACATTATTCAAAACGATTTAATTTAATTATATTTTAAACTTAATTACTTTTTAAATTTAGTCTTTTCATTTAATAGGAAAGAGTTCATTTTAAACATTTAAATAACTATAGTCTAATATATATATATATATATATATATATATATTTGTTTGTATCATAATTTAATATTCTATAACAATTTTTTTTTAAGTTATTTGTTATAGTATTATTCAAATCAAAATATAAATAAAATATGTACATTTCTTAAATTTACTGGAGTGTAATGATATGCTTAAATAGTATATTTTTCAAATGACTATTCCCTCTGAATTAATTTATATGTAAATAAAATACAACAACCTAAAAAAAACGAGTTAGTAAAAAAATTTGAAGATATATTCTATCTCACATGGAGGAATCTAAAAATAATAATAACGTATGATTTGAAAATGAGATGTCGCGTTAAAAATATTCTAAAATATATATAAATATGATAAATCACACACACAGACATATATATATATATATATTTTTTTTTTTCTTATTTTTAACATAATACGCGATAAAATATTTACAAATTTACTTAATTTTAAGTTTGTTTTTATCTAATACATCATATAATATACGAATATCAAACCTATATTTAAGGTTTATATATGAATATCAACTAAACCTATATCAAAATATATTTTTATGATTATTGCTAACATCTGCTCATTTATTCATTTAATAATGTAGAGATTTATTATTAAACATTTAACGTTAGAAAATTTCAACCAAAATATTAAAAAATAATTAAGTTTAAAGTTAAATTCAATATTTTAAAAGTTTAAAAATGATTTTTTTTTATGAAAATATTAATTGCACAATGAAACATAATTCACAACTTTAAAAGTAACAAACATTATTAAAATATAATATTGAAATTAAATGGGACGAAATAAATTATTAACCCTTTCATATTTCTCCTAAAAAATGTTTTGAATTTTTTTATAAATATGCTTTGTATTTTTTATTAAAATTTGTTTGTAAATAAAATAATCGCTATTAAACTAATTTTCGTTTATAATTTGTTATTCAGTAAAAAAAATATTGTTTAGTTTACAAAGAAAAGGTGTGAGATTATTTTAAAAGGTTACATATCATTAAATAAAGAAATAAGATTTCCACGCGTATAACAGATCAGGTATTTTGACAAACAAATAAGAGGTGTGGTGGAGTGAGTTGTTGCAGTGAGTCAATTATCAAGTTCAATCTTAGAGAAAGTTTGCAGTGTCTCTCCGAAAATGAACGACGCAGATGTCTCTAAGCAAATCCAGCAGATGGTGCGGTTCATCCGCCAGGAAGCAGAAGAAAAAGCAAACGAGATCTCTGTTTCCGCCGAAGAAGTATATATTAATTTCACCGTGTTTTCTCCTCTTTCGCTCTACATTCATGCTCTCAAACCGAATCGTACTTTTCCTTCTGCAGGAGTTCAATATCGAGAAGCTGCAGTTAGTTGAAGCCGAAAAGAAGAAGATCAGGCAAGAGTACGAACGCAAAGAGCGCCAAGTCGAAATCCGGAAGAAGATGTAACTTCCGATAAACCTTTTTATTTGTCTCTGCGAATTCAAATTCATTAGGATTTGTCCTCCGTTGAAATTGATTGAAATTAGATTCTGAAGACTAAGTTCTATTTGTATAGATCTTGACCTTACGCTAATACGACAATGTCTATTGACAGTGGTTATTATTGGTACCGCCAAAGGTTGAATCCTTATGGAACCAGATTCAGTGCAGTTATTTTTTTTTTATGTAATCACTCATTCCGTGTATTTGTAATTGAACTACTGTGATTCTGTGTGGTTTAAGTACTAGAATGTGATCTTTTGTCCAATGGTTCTAATTTTGTGAATTAGGACGCTTCTGTATTTCTGAATTGAGGAATGCATGCAATTCAGATCAATTATGAGATAGTCTACCAAATACTTGTTGTCTTGCGATAGTTTAGGTTTTGATGCACAACCAATTGATTGTGTTTGCAGTGAGTACTCGATGCAGCTGAATGCTTCTCGAATTAAAGTTCTTCAAGCTCAAGATGATGTGATCAGTTCCATGAAAGAAGCTGCTTCCAAGGAACTTTTGAGTGTGAGTCATCATCATCATTTGACTGTGACTCATCATGATCATGTGTACAGACACCTGTTGAAAGATCTCATTGTTCAGGTCAGTTAAATTTTGAATATGGTACACCTACCTACTTATCATTTGATAATTTGAATTTGCTGTTTTGCCAAGTATTGATATCAGGTTGCTGTTTCCATCTTTTTTATAAGAGCCTTACACATGCGAAACTGTTTTATTGTTATTTATTTATTGTGTCTATAACAAGTATTTTAATTGAAAAATCGTATTACCTAGAGACATCATTGTATAACATATTTTTGTGATAGCAAGTGCTTGGGTACTTATCAATTGTTTTTCCATCTTTTCTAGTAAGAGCCTTGTACCTGGGCAACTGTTTTTAATGTTATTTATTTATTTATTGTGTCCTACTTTTGTATTATTTATTTACCTGGGCAACTGTTTTTAATATTATCCATACCCAGTCAATGAGGGGATGAGTTCATTTGCTATCCCTAGTTCTGACTAACACGAAAGTTGAGTGAAGTATCACCAAATGAAGTGTCGTAGAGTGGAGTTGCCAGCCATTGTTGCTTATGGGTGGTGCTACGATAAGAACTTGGGTATTGTCGGATGTTTAAGTCCACATCGAGTGGTATGGGATCCTCGGTGGGTATTTAGGTGATTGGCTCCCTCTTCTTAATAGTTAGCTCGGGTACATTTCAATTACAACTGTCTCCTGACATGGGAACAACCTTGGTCTCCATGGTGTATTCAATGGCATGGGATCAATTCCTTACCCTTTCCCTCTTTCCTGGTCCACATGACCTTAATCCTTTGTAATGAAATATATATATATATATATATGTATATATATATATATGTATGTGTATATGTATATTCTGCTTGACTGCTGTTTATAGAGTACTCTGTTTATGGACTCGGTGTATAATGTTAAGGCTGTTTGTTACAGTGTTTGCTAAGACTGAAAGAACCTTCTGTCTTATTGAGATGTCGGAAAGAGGACCTGCACTTGGTAGAGCATGTGCTGGATTCTGCTGCACGGGAGTATGCTGATAAAGCAAATGTTGAGCCTCCAGAGATCATTGTTGACAACGAAGTCTATCTTCCACCTGGACCCAGTCACCACAATGCTCATGATATCTACTGGTAAAGTTCATATCACAACAATTAAATCTTAACTAATTATTTGTCCGGCCAATCGAGGATTTGCCTTCTTACTCTACACTTTATTTTTTCCTCTTGATTAATTATAATTCAACATTATCTTCTCAGAAAAGTGCAAAGTCAAATCTTATGGTAATAGTAATTCTTACCCACAACAATTGAGGATGCTTTCTAAAATCGCATTAGCTGTTTAGCTGCTTTGATATTTAAATTTCACTTGAGGCAGACCTGATTATTTTTGTTGATATTCAGTTCTGGTGGGGTGGTGCTAGCTTCTCGTGATGGAAAGATTGTGTGTGAGAATACTCTTGATGCTCGACTAGATGTAGTGTTCCGTAAAAAGCTTCCTGAGGTAAATTCTTTTATGCATTGTAATTCTTACTCTGTGGTTTGTATCCTTTGTTAGATATTTTCTGCTGAATTGTTTCTGTGGACTTTCCATATTATTTCAAAGTAGGAAGGTGGGTTATTTTTGAGATATTGAAACTTTGACATTGAAATAAAAAAGAAATACTTAAGGAAAATCATATCTGATGGGCTGCTAGGACAAGTAATGGAATGTGTCAGTGATTTTCAAGAGAAAAGAAGAAACAGAGCTTGTTTAACCCAGAAGAAAACATATATTAAAGGCCTTACAATTTATAAAGTTTAATGAATAGCTACCGACTAACAATATGATCCTTGGAATAAGCCATGAATACAAATGGGAATAACAAAGTATCTAAAACTTCCTAACAGACTCTTTAAGACTAAGACAGCAACAACAAACAAAAATAACATAAGTAGAACCTGGAGTATAGGGAGTAGTAAACTGGTGTCAATGCCATCTCCCTCACAAAACAGATTGAAGTTTTCTGAGGTGTATTCCTTGCCGTTGTCAGATCTTAAAATCTAGATTTGGTTGCCACTTCTGACTTGAATTATAAGAAAAAAAAAAAAAAAACTACACATTCTTGTGAAATCATCAATAAAGGCAACATGATACCGATTCTCTACTAATGAAGGAGTTCTCTGATGTCTAGATATATCTGTGTGAGCTAACTGCAGCTTACGAGTGGCTCTTTATGTTGAATTCGGAAATGGATTCCTTTTTCCTTTTCAAATAGACAAGTGTTTCAGGTTGGTATGTAATCATGAAGTTCTGGAAAATCAGTTGCGAGCTTCTTGGACGTCAGTTGCAGCCGCCCTTGGTGGTAATAATACCTGAGTCTCGTGTCAAACTTCTGTGATATTTTCCTTGATTTGAAAATCATCTTGCTCTTCCTCTAATGGATTTATAGCACAACTTGTCCCTTCCATCTTTCCTTGAAAGATATCATGACTAGCGCATCTCTAATCAGGCAAATATACTCTTCAAAAGCAACTTTGAAGCCTGAGCAGCTTGTTATTGCAACACTTCCTTTCTTTTGACTGAAATATAATCACCATTGCTTATTCTAACTTTGGTTATGTTGGTTGCTTTTAAATATTTGAAAGGCTCCCTATTGATGGTCATTTGATTGGTGCAACCACTGTCATTCAGCCAAATCTTACTCACTTCACTGCTTGCTAAACACAGAGTAGATCCTCCTTGTCTTGATCAGCAACCTTAGCTTCTTCTCCACGTAATTAATTTTTGCTCTTGTATATGATTGCTTCATTTCCCCTTTGATTGCACTTGATACATTTAGCTTGAGATCTCTTCCAAACCAACATTTGAATGGAAGGTGACTCATTTTGCCACAATGCTGACAAGTGGGTAACTTTTCTTTTCACCCTTTCCCTTGTTGTAATTATTTGCACTGCTCTCAATACTGGCCCGATTATTCTTCTTGTGGTTTTTCTTTTTCCATGTTCTTGCTTGTTGCCTCTTGACTAGCAGAGTGCGTTAACAACTTTATTATCTCTCATCAATCTTTTCTGCTTTTGGGCCTGCAAGGCATGTAGGACTTCTGTCAAAGTGATCTTAAACAGATCCTTCTTGTAAATTTGCTATATCTCTTTAACGCCTTTATTAGAATTTTCTCAACAATTATGGAATCTGCTAAATCAATTCCCAACATCTTAAAGACTTCAGCACCTGTATGACTCACTTGACCACTTCAAATTCTCACTTATCGTTGAGTGAGTATGAAACAAAAGACTGATGTGAACTTAGGAAAGATAATAACAAATTAGTATTAAAATATAGGAAGTTAGAAATACAAAGGACACAAATAACATGGAAAGGCAACAGAGAACGGAGATAATCTGAATATTTGATACTTCGAAAATCTCGTGATGAGTATTCTCGAAAGAAAATAATTCATATTTGTTGGATAGAGATGCTAGATTAGAATATATATACATACACACATATCTAACTTCAGACATAAAATTAAGAATTGACAGTAGTTATAATGTTAAGGGAAGGAGAATCCATTAAGATTTGCTAGAGCCATGAAAACGACAAACTAAAGTCTGAACTTGGACTATTGCTCTCACTCAAATGACTTGTATGTAGAATACTGATTCACATCCACTTTTACGTATTTTATCGGGTAGTTCTATTCACTTCATTCCACAATATTGTACTAGTATATGCACTTTCTATCGATTGTATTGAAGTAATAGGCAACTAGATCGACTATTAATTTTTTTCCAAATTCAAAAAGTCATTTCTTTCCCTGTCTATTTCTGTGCCTTCATATTTTCAAGACTGGTCTAGGAGTTCTTTTTCACTAATCGTTCCTCACACTTCCTTTTTCTTTCCAAACAAAATAGATACAGTAATATTCCATTATTGGCCAACATCCTGTGTAGTATGTTTACTTCGGATATGATTGATTAAATTTGATACGTCATTGGATTAGTTGAAGTTGTGATAGCAAGCATTATTGTTCATTTTCTTTCTTTTTGGGAAAAGGGTTCAGGGTGATAGCCAATATCTTGAGACGATGAACTGGTTAATCATGTCACACCACTAGATTCTTATGAAGTTTCTTGCTCTTTGTTGCAGATTCGAAAGCAGCTCTTTGGACAAGTTGTTGCTTGAAGATTTCAATTGTATTGTTTCCGTACCCTGGAATGTTTATATCCCGAAGCATAAGCTTGTGTTGAACCCGAATAGCTCTGGTGCCGTTGAATTATAGTTGTTGTCTTTTGAATAACACCAGTTTTCGGTAGTTCAGTTGCTCCCATACCGTTTATGATGGGGCATGTGGTGTTCTAGAATTTCTCTGGCTCATTCCTGCTTTTAGCTTATTCGTAACCATGTAGCAGATATATATACATTTATATTGAACATGAGTACATTATTGTGAACATTGTGACGGAAGATATAAGCGTTCTCTATACTATCGCGTCTCGGGCAAGTGAAAGAGGGAAATGTCGGTGCCCACGCATTCAGGTATATTCCTACATGTTTTAGTGATTTGGGATACCATGTCATTCGATGGAAAGTAGGCAATTATGTTTTAGTTAGAGAAATCCAGTAAAAATATAATTGAAGGGACAAACTAAGGTGAAAAAAATGGACTTAAATTGAAAAAAAAGGGCAAAAGCACAATAAACGACTACTTATTTCCAGGTTAGTTACTGGGCCACGTTAATCGTGGGTTGCCTTCCCTAATGGATAAGTTGTTAGGTTTGGCTTTGGATTATGCTGCGACTAATCAATAGTTTACGCAAGCTAGATGCGTATGGATAATGCTTTAAAACCCGACAATTATGACAACGTACAATTTCTAAAACCTTTCATGTATCATTATATCCTTTCTTCTCCGCAGTGGTATGCTCATCTAACCTTTTTCTGGGGTCTCTGTTTTTGCGTGGTTGTTGCATGCTCTTGTTTTGCTATCTCTGCTATCTCTATGTTCCTTTACATTTTGCAACTTCTTTACTGTCACAACTTATGCGCTTATTTTCTTTAACTCCGGTGTCTATTGAAAAACTCAAAAGATTGTTTCCAAATTATAGTAAGGAAAAGGTACTGGCTCATCTTGTTTTGTATGCTGAAATTTGGAGAACGACTTATTGTTCCTTCCCTCCACTCAGTTTCCAATAGTACAGAACTGTGACCAGTATCTGAAGAATTGCTGCTACATCCTCATTGATTTTGTGGTTCTAAAACCAATCCAGGTTATTCTCGGATGAATGTGTCCCTTAATCTCGTTGAAATTCTTGGATTTGGTTGAGGAAATAAGTGAAAATGGATGAAGAACGAATTAATACTGGTGTGGTGAACAATAATAGTATAAATAATTTATAAAAAAAAAAACTGATAAAGTTCGCAATATTTTTCACGTATTTCTATTGACCTCTATATATTTCTCCTTTTTTTTCTCTCTTCAATAAAACAATTCAATTTTTTATTTTATTTTTATCTTTTTTCACTACTCTACTTATTTTTATCTAGTCTAATTTCTCAACTCATTCAAGCTTGATTAATTTTGTTTGAGACAGAATGGAGAGGATTAATTGTTTTTTTAATGCAAAGAGAGAAAAAATGAGACTCATTCTATTATTTTTTTTATCTATTTTAAATTAACAAATAGTGTATTAATACAGTGTAATTATGAGTAGACAAATAAATAGTACATAAAATTAATTATGATGGTTCATTGTTTCTTAACCATAATTTTTATATGAAATTTTGGTTTAATATTGACAGTTGGTTAAAATATTTTTATTTTATTTTACGTGAAACAGGTTTGTCCATAAATTAATTCAATCCTGTGTAATAAAATGAAAATTACTCAATCTATTGAAACCGAATAAATAGAAAGCAAAAAAAGAAAAGAAAAGAAAATCAAATTCCTTTATTGGATTGAATTTCAGAGTTGATTATGAAAACCAATCCGAACTAAATCTAGTTTATACAAATACATATATATGTATGTTAATTATAAACTTAATATACTCCTCATGTTTATATCTTTATTTCCTATATTTTATTAAAACTAATGTAGAACTTGTACTTGATTAAGAAAATATACCTCTAATTAAAAAAATTGTTAATCATCAAGTCACGTAAATTTATTTTGATTAGTCTATCAGAAGACCAAATCCATGATAAATGGGCATGAAATTAGACGTGGGACGCGGTCCAATTCCCATCACCACACATGGACCCCACGTTTCACTATTTCCACTTTATTTTTATTTTTTACTTGCACCAGACACGACTATAGAGAACGCTTACATTTCCGTCACAATGTCGACAATAGATATGTATATGTATCTACCAATAAGCTAAAGGCAGCAATGAGGCAGAGGAATTCTAGAACACCACATGCCCCATCATAAACGATATGGGGCAACTGAACTACCTAAAAATGGTGTTATTCAAAAGACAACAACTATAATTCAACGGCACCAGAGCTATTCAGGTCCAAGATAAGCTTATGCTTCGGATATAAACATTCCAGGGTACGGAAACAATACAATCGAAATCTTCAAGCAACAACTTGTCCGAAGAGCTGCTTTCGAATCTGAAACAAAGAGCAAGAAACTTTATAAGAATCTATTGGTTTGACATGATTAACCAGGGAATTGATATTACGTTGCCTTTATTTATAATTTTACAAGAATGCGTTGTATCTTTTTTGTTTTCTTAAAATTCAAATCAGAAGTGGCAACCAAATTTAGATTCTAAGATTTGATAATGATAAGGAGTACACCTCGGAAAACTTCAATCTGTTTAGTGAGGAAGCTGACATTGAGTTGAGCATCAGTTAACTATTCCCTATACTCCATGTTCGGCTTATGTTATTTTTGTCTTAGTCTTAAAGAATCTGTTAGGAAGTTTTAGATACTTTGTCATTCCCGTTTGTATTCATGGCTTATTCCAAGGATCGCGTTGTTAGTGGGTAGTTATTCATTACACTTTACAAAAGGTTTCTGATATTAAAATTAAAGTTCAGTTGTTTTTTTCTTCTTTAATATAGGTTTTCTTCTTCTCTGTTAAACAAGCTCTGTTTTTTTTTTTTTCTTTCCTCTTGAAAATCACTGGCACATTCCATTACTTGTCCTAGTAG
>Ga0099824_1010447_pt1 | contig 10935 bp, 4 predicted proteins | sample SiratrowhiteBW_FD_76837 | JGI IMG/M metagenome (GOLD analysis project Ga0099824, IMG submission 76837) | Root nodule microbial communities of legume samples collected from California, USA - Siratro white BW | ecosystem: Host-associated > Plants > Roots > Nodule | place: USA: California... | reverse complement strand
TAGCTCTGATGAATTTTACACAATCATAATATTTTCTTAACTTATAATTCAACTAAATAAAATGACAGAAGTATATTAGTCACATCACTTAGTTAATTAAAAAATCAATAAAAAAATATAAAATTTTGGAATACCTAATAAATAAAAAAATAAAAACTAAATTAAGAATTTATAAATTTATGAAAAATTGTAGGACTTAATTAAATTTTAATTTTAAAAATTTTATAAAATCATGATATATTCGTAATTTATAACTCAATTAATCTAATACTTTTAATATCACATGTATGAAAACAATTTTATTTGGGTTAAATCAAATTATGTTCAACAACTTTTTTTTTTTCTAAATATTTAGGCGCTTGTGTACCCTTTTTCAAGTAGTTTTTGTGTACCCTTTTTCAAGTAGTTTGGTAGTTAGATTGTCTTATTCACAAATTGAAATAAAAATGTAAAAAAATATAAAAAAAATGCAAATTATGTTGAACAAAGTTAATTTTATTTTATAAATAAACTAATTTCAATTTATTTATTATTTTTTGGAAAAAAATTACAATATGAATCACTTTTAGATGCAATAAAATACTTAAGAAACCATGCAAATCTATTTTCATGTGTCAGATCGCCGTTGAAAATTCCTTCTTATCACTATTTAAAACGACGCAAAGTTTTAATTGATTTTCTCACTCAAAATTATCCCTAGATTTTTTTTTTCGCCTTTTATTCGTTATCAACAAAGTTTAACCTAAAAACATTAAAAAAAAATTGCATTCAAAATTATATCAACAACCATTTGAGATCATGTGAATGTGTGGATCACATTCACAGCTCACAATTCAATGCAATAATCATATCGTTAATGTTTAGTCACTGTTATAGATGCTTAATTCATGAAAATGACTGTTCCATTTCTTTAACTATATTATTTATTAAAAAATTAATTTTATTAATTATTAATTTTTAAATATAATTTGATAGATTATTTTCGGTGGAGTTTTTTCTTCAATTACTTTTTTTTGTCAATAAAATTTGAAGTTGATTTTTCGTTTAAAGGAATTAAACTCAATTTACTCCAACGAACCATTTGCTGGCCGGGGACTACTTCATATTAGTTTTCTCCATTAAAAAAACATTTTTAAATTTAAGTTAAATAAAAATTCATCCTTATATTTAAATCTAAAATAATATTATAATTTACATTTTTTAGACTTAAAGCTGTTTTTACGTTAAAATACCTCAAATCCAAGTAAAGTTTAATTTTAGTTCCTCTAATATTTTTTTCCTTTTTAATTTATTAAAATGTAGTCCAAATATTATCATCTGAACTGCTTAGAGAACCAAAATAGTATATTTTAAAATTAGAGATTAAAAAATGAATAAAAATTTAAAGGAACAAAAACATATTTTACCTTTAAATAATATATCCTTGTATTTAAAAATTTTAAATTAAATAAATTAAAGTCAAAGGTTCGTAAAAAGTGTTTTATTTTAGTTTTCATTAGAAAATATATTGTAAGAAGTTTACTGTCTGGCTATTTAAAAGAAAAAACAAAATTTTATTTCCCTCCCTTTTAGCCCAATCTTGAGCTAATGGATCAGTGTGGACTGTTTTTTCCTATACCTCAAAACATTTTTTCGGAGATCTTCAAATTTTTTGAATCTGTCCAAAAATGTCTTTAAAATAATACTATAAAGACCTAAGTATTCCTAAACCCACAATCCTTCCACTCATCTATGTTCATTTTACTCTTATGCAACACCACTTCCAAGTAGCTCTAGCATTTTGTTTTGCGTTTCTTTGACCAGTTTCATTCTGTCATCCATCAATAGCAACACATTTAAGATATGTATAATGTATTAAAAGATTTGTAGAGTATTTGGGAAAATTTCATTTAGTTTGCGATTTGAGGATGGATTGTTTTTTGTATAAAATAAATTACGAAACGGGATATTCTGGAACTGTTCTCCAGATCTGGAGGTTCTAGAGAGCAGTTCTAGAACATCACATTCCGCAACTCATTTTATACAAAAAAATGAATTATGAAATGGGGTGTTTCGGAACTGTTCTTCGGATTCATAGGATAATTTCGAAACATTTCATTTCGTAATTCATTTTATACGAAAAATGAATTGCGAAACGAGGTGTTCAAGAACTGTCTTCCAATAGAAGACAATTCCGGAACACCCTATTCTACAACTCATTTTATATAAAAGATTAGTTGCAGAATGAGATGTTCCAGAACTGTCATCTAGATTTGGAACTATCCACCTTCTACCTAGCCATATCTAACCACTTCCATAAAAATAAAACTGTAATTTCATAAAGGATACATTTGAAATATTTTCGAATTTTGAAGGTGCATGGAGAAGGCTTGGAGGTGCAAGAAGAAGCAGTCATCTGTTTAACCTCTTCCAGTCCATTGGGCTCACTTCACTCAAAGCCCATAGTGTTTTAGCTCCCACTTTTAATGTCGACTTCATAACTCAGTTTTGTTGGTTTGACTTTTTTTATTATAATAATTAATGGACGTGTTTAGATGAATTTTTCTATAAATGTTTTTAGATAAGGCAAAATAAATAAATTAATCTTTTTCATAAATTAATACTTACTTAAAAAAAATTAACTTCTATAAATTAACTTTTGCATATGTTAATTCTAATTTATGGAGAAACTAATTTCAATTTTTTTTATTTTATTTCCCAAGAAGGAATTTATAGATAAACTAATTTAAACAGGTCGAATATGTATTTATTTATTTCAATAACTTAAAAATTAAGTTTTTGATAATTAATACTTGAATTATTTTTTTATATTTTTAAAGTATAGCCCAGTGTTTCAAGTTTTTAATTGATGTAGTCAACTTATTCACCAAATTTTGTGCATTTCAAATGTTTTGATTTACATTTTTTACCAAAATATTTGTGATTTAAACTCGTCCAAACATTTTAAGCATTCATTCAAAATCTACCAATGAAAATCAATATTTTACCAAATTTAAGAGCTTTTAAAATACCATCTTTAAAACCTTAGCCTCACAAAATAAAAATAAAAAAATCTTTAAGATTTGATCAATTTTTGTATTGCTCAACCTATCAAATAAATTTTTTTTTCAATCTCAAAGTCATCCTAAAGCTCTAAATATTTGAGTGAACAAAATAAAATAGGATTTAAGGGTTTTTATAGGGAGGAAAATAAATAAAAAAGGACTTTATTAAAAATTGAGTAAAATTTATTGAGAGACTAATATCACCATAAATTATAATAGAGGAACCTTTTTAATTTATTGAAAACATCTGGTATCTCTTCATCCGTTTCTTTAGAAAAAAAAACATCTTTACAAAAAAAAGATTGAAGTAGGACTAGTTCTTAACAAATAATACACGATTTAAGAAAACAATTTTTATTAAAGTACAATCTCTATTTACTTCTTTACCTCATTGATCCCATAATTGAACATAAAATTACAGTTTAAATCTAGAACTAATTCTATACTCATTGATCCCATCATTATTTGTACCGAAGGGAATCTGTATTGTTATCAGTTTACTATGTAATCGAAGCATATATGAAGTAATTATAGGTTTGGAAATTTCATTCTTGAACTATAATGTTTCATATGCACCAATACTATAATGCTCTTCTGGTGGTAATAAATGCGTTCGTAATCCGGCAGTGTTTTTCAAGTGTTCATAAACATGCAGTGAGTAAACTAGAGATACAGAGAATAAGGTACTAGTAAGGTCTAGAGAACAATAAATGTTAAGAGTTATTAAAAAGAAGGAAAAATTAGCAGTTAGAGTTAGATGATATAGGAATATATATTCAACTAATACCTACCTAATTAATTAAATTTGACCATACTCTAACCATTATTTTGCCTTCATGAATTTGAGTCTCCATATTAGAATATTGGATTATGAGAAGACCAAAATAGTTGAAAGTTGGAATTACATGGAAGTTGGAAGACCATATTGGTTAGAAGTTGGAACTAGGACAGGTGGTGGTTAGGTACTCACCCTGATTCTTGACATCCTAGATAATAGTGGGAAAGTTGCAAATGTGAAGTAGTAAATAGTGAAATATATATAGAGAACAATCATACACATATTAAACGAAATACTATTTATTATTTCGCACCATCAATTCTACAAAAACAATATGACAATATTCATGGTCATTTTTCTTGATGGCTTGAATTCATAAACATGTGCTCTAATTAAAATTCCCTATTTAGAAAATAGGGATGGAAATTAAGAAACAAGTTCTTCACTTCAGACGAAAATATTATGGATGAAAGTGGTGTGGACCTTAAGCAGAAGCAGTAATGAATTGGATTGCCTCTTTGCATATACCAGTCATTGTGGCTTCAGGTCCATAAACCTGTAGGAGATAGATAACCAAGAACATTAGGCTTCCCTCAAGGCAAGTTTTGCTAACAACATAAATTGATTGTTCAATAGGATATGAATAATAAAGGCATGAATTATGTTACCTCAATGGGGATGCCAATCTCCTCTCCAAGTGCACGCATTAAAGCTAGACCCTTCTGGTAGTTGGGCCCTCCTCTCCTCACATAAATGTTCATCCTTGCTGCTTTCAATTTTGACTCCTGAATAGCAATAACTCAACACTCAATTAACCCTACTACAAGAAGATTCTCATCATATATCTGAACCAAGCTCCATGATCAAAGGCTTACCTTCTCCTTCAATGCCCGAATTATACCACTGAATGTAGCAGCAACATCAGTAAAGTTGGCTATGCCTCCTCCTATCACAAGAGCTCTCTTTTGGCCATCAGGGTTTGCAGTTGCACACTGTAAAGACAAAAAGGAGATTATAATATATACAAGGACTGTCTTATCTTGTAAGCACGAATTTTAAATCACCAAATCAATATGTAGACCAATGATAAAGCAGGGATAGGTTGATTACATCAATTACAACTCTGGCATACTGTAAGACTTCGTCTTCTTTGGGTGCACCACTGTATTCAGCATAGTTTCCAAGCTCAGATGCAAAGCCAAGATCTCCAACCTGTGTTAATATTGTATGACATAAGATGCCACTTAATGCTACAAAATATGGATATTTGCCATGAATTTAGTTTTAATATAGAGAAACACACTGTATCAGCATAGATGACACTGGCACCTCCCCCAGCTACCATTGTCCAAATTCGGCCCTTTGGGTTCAACACAGTGAATTTTAAAGATGCACTTGTCTGCAAAATAAGCAAGCAAATTAACTACCAGAATAACAACTATAAGCAATAGTATTATTGCATTTATCAATATATTATTGATGACGGCTGTTAGAGAAGTATGAGTATTAAGACCAGGTGATACTGAGAACCATAAATGTTTCGGTGCGTTTGGGTAAATAGCTTAATTAAGCTCATATTTTATAACCTTTTATAACATGATAGCTTATATTAAACTTGACCACAAAAATTGTGAAGTTGTGAAGAGCTTAGTTTGATATGCTACACTAGGACACTTATTTAAATAAGCTAAAAAGAGCTTATAAGAGTTATAAGTTATTTCCATAAGTTCAAATATGCTGCACCTATAAGTTCATCACTTAATTGAATAAGATTGTACATGCCGGCTAGTATTTGTGTACCTTTTCATCTAATCCATGAATGAAAGACTCGGTGGCACTCATAACCCTTCCAAATGGCAGTGGAAATTCAATGTCTCCCCATCTACAAATTCAATCACATATGTTAATTTAAAAATATTAACAGCAAAATATACATCAATTTTACATTAGGAAATAGAAATATAGTATTCTATCCTCGAAAATAACACTTGGCATTTATTAGATTGAAAGAAAAGAACCCACTTCTTGAAGTTCTTGAAAGCAGCAGTGTCATCTAGCTCGCCTCTCATATCCAAAGGATAAGGCTTTCCATTAACCAATGTGAAAGGATTCATCTCTAGGAAGGTGAAATCCAGATCTAACAAAGATGATAAGCAAATAAATAAATACATAAAGTAAAGGAAAATGGTACAATGTAAATGTAACTTCTAATAAAGTTGATTACTATATTTCTATTTTGATAACTTGGTAGATATATTTTGTATACCTTGAAACAGCAAGAAAACCACTTTGAGAAATTCCTCAATTTCTCCCTTGATCTGTAGAAAAGGTACAGGATTCAATCACACCGTTGGATTGGTTTACATAAAAAATCAAAGTAAGATGCATAAAACAAGTATGGTAAAGAGTCCAAGGTTAAGCTGTTCATAAAACAAATTAGCAATTTAATTGAATTTACCTCCAAGGGAAGGGTTGCAACAAGTGGGGCAACAATTTCTGATGTAATAGACACTCCAGTTGGAACGAATACAGTCTTAACCTGAAACATGAATAAGCCGCTTAGTAAAATTTAACATGAAATATACAGCACAAAATATAGAGTATTTAACATGAAATATGAAAGATGTGCATTGTAGTAGTGCAGTACTTTGTCCCAATTGTCTTCAATTTCAATTCCTCCACATTCAGAAAAGCTTATGCTGTTGCCGAGTCTCTCAGAGACTATGTTAAGGTAAAACTCTTCATCGTGTGGGACGAAAGGTTCAACAATGAAAGTTGTTATGGGTCCTTTGCATCCACTCATCTCAACCTATATATTAGAGAAAACATGACTAAATAAATCAAGGGTTGAAAGGGAAACTCTCAGAACAAAGGAAAAATAAAGAGGGAAAACCCCAAGAGTAATAAAGCACCTCTTTTCCAAGACGCTCTTTCACAAATGAGACAACCTGTGCAAAGTCCAAATTCAAAGCAACCAAACCACTTTTGCCACGCTTTCCAAATAACATGTCAGGTTTCACAACCAATTTAGAAGATGAAAGCCAAGGTTCCTTCTCTTGTAGCTTAGTGAAATCAGTTGATGCATCAATCTTCAGACAGATAGAAACAAATTCAGTAATAATCATTACTCAAGTTTGAAATGCACCATGCTACATAAGCCACATACAGAATGGTAAAAAATTATGAATTTAATTAGAATGTACAAACATTGTAAGGATTTTTCCACTGCCCTCCAAGTGACAAATCTATTGACATTTATAATAACTACTAAAGTCACACTTGAGATGATTTTAATTGGTTGAAAATATAAATAAAATTACTTTACATAGACAGTACATAAAAATTAAAGTCATAGACTATTTATTTCTAAAAACTGGAAATTTTTTTCATATGCATTCCTAGTATAAGGTACATAAGCGCTTACTAAGCACCAATAAAGTGAAGGTCTTTTGCATGCCTATTCAATCACAACTTATCTGCATTGCAAATTTGTTGATTTTTATAATAAATATTAAATATTATACCAGACATGATTTCTGATTTATCAACCATTAACAATACATAAACTTATACTTCAATTACATGTTTCAACATCTCTTGAATGATCTTATTCAATTAGAACTGAACTTATGACTGTGTTGAAGATAGATCATAGATTTTATGCATAACAAACACATCAATGATTCTAATTTACTCATGATAAGATTACTCACTTGTGCAGACTTGATTGGCAACTCCTTGCCAGAGAGTCTCTTAAAGTGCTCTTTCAACAACCTCTTGGAGTCGTACTCTCTTATCTTCTTGCGCGCCATTTTTCTTACTCTATTTCACCAACAAAACAACCCAATCATCAATGATTCATCATAAATCAAAACAGATCTGAAGAACCACACTCACACATGCAACAAATTGAAACACCAAATCCCATCAGAATAAAAATCAGAAAGAATAAAAATCAGAAAGACCCCATCTCAAATTCGCTTCAGGGGGGCTCAAAATTCATATAAAAATGGAAACTTTAAGGCTCAGAACCTTGTGGGGGAACATGAAAAAATATCAAAGAAGGGATGACGGAGAAGAAATGCTTGGAATTACCGTTTGATGTGGAAAAGGGCGTGGTGAGTAGTTAGATCTAACAAAAGAGTGAACGAATGGGGAGAGTTTGTGATGGGTGTATATATAGTGCAGAATTTGATTAATTTAATCTAATTTTAATTTGTGTTGGAGAAGAAATAAAGGGTGAAAAGAAAATGATAGGGTTGTTGGGTTGGTGAAGTGTGAGAATGAAGAGGAATTAGACAAGAACAAGGCATACACATGAAGGGTTACCCACCTACTACTCCTTCCTTTGGACCAAACTCTTAGCTTCAGCTTTCCTTCAACCACTTGGGCACACAAAACCAATGTATATATATATATATATATATATATATGTATTTGGAACTTTGTTTGCTACAATTTGTTAACAAATATGCCAAGTGTGAAGAAAGAGATAAGAAATAAGATAGAAAAAATAAAATTAATTTAATGATTGAAAAAAATTGGAAGAGAGAAAATATATGTGAAAGGAAAATGCATAAAGAAAAAAAAAATATTGTTGATAATGATACTTTGGTATCTTTTAAATTTTTGTAAAAAGATGTTTTCTTACATCATAGTATTTGTAAGTAGTTAAAACTTTCTTATTTTTCACAAGGAAAAAAAAAACATCTTTCAATGTGGATTATTAAAGTGAAGTTTATTTATTTTGATAAAATATTTATCATGTATAAGTTCACAAACTTGTTCTCATTGAGAACTATCTATCCTTTAGTTATTTTTAGAGAATTAGATCTTCTAAGGTGGTAGTTGAGGATAGTTTTGTGGAGTGGGGACACCAAGTCAAATAAATGATTTAACTATAAATAAATAATTAAAAAGTAAATATTAACTACACTTATTTAATTTATGGTGGTTGGTGGTATCACTTCATTGGTATTTATTGACTATAAATATTTAGTAAAAAAAAGCATCTAATATAAATTTATCATGGAGAATTTTATTTTATTCTAGTAGCAAAATTAATCTGTAACGGAAAATATGAAGCAAGAAAAAACATACTTGATTAATATAAAATTAGAAGCTAATGATACAAGTTTTTATGCGATAAAATTCTATAACTAAATTGGCATAAATCCAAACATATAAGAAAGTATTTCTTCAAAATAAAATTCTATTAACCAATTTAAAGTTTAGTCAATTTAGACCACAAAATGGGTCTCTAGTGGAATCATTTTAAAAATCAATGATTGATCAAAATCAATTAAAAGCTACTTCTGAGTGTATCAAGCATAAAAAATAAACAAATTTAATTTTTGTCGTTTAACAAACATTGTCACAATCAATTTGAACACGATACATAAACGATAAACCAACCCACTTTACATGTATACATTACATTACAGCATTGGATGTGAGAAAATTTCAAAATAAGATTTATGATGCTGATAGAATGAAAGTGGCCCTCCATTTTTGAACTCAACAATAGTTTTTTATTTGCCAAATTTTGAATCTGGGAAATGTGTCACCATATTTCCCAAACATGTGATGTAAATAAAAAGTTTAAATCGGCATAACAATGGCAACCTTGGGTCTAACCAAAATTACCAATAACTTCTATATTTTTACTCTTCAAATATGAACACACTTAATTTAAGGATAAATATCAATTATATGTGTATTTGTGTTCAATTATAGTCATGGTTTTATTTTTTAAGTACTGATCACATTTTATTGATAGGTTTCGGTTAATGTCTCTAGACTTATTTTTCTTATCATTCTTGCATGAAAAAAAAATCCTATATATTGCTCCTTATATTACAAACATAAAAAAATATTCAATAATATAAAATGCATTCTTCATATAAGGATAAAAATAATTTTTACATTATTGCAACTTGCACAAACAAAAGAGATGGATTTTGCAGAGATCTTTTAGACAGGATTGGAAACGAAAAAGTGCACTGAATAAATTTATAGTTGTTAGTTAATATAATTTAAAGAATCACACTTGAGAATTCAAATTCAATTTTATTAATACAAACTGGTAAGAACTAAAAACACATTTTTAATATCCTCAGAGTTATTATTTAAAATTTATGAAATCAAATATAAATGGTAAATTTCATTTATGATCTCATTAAACTTTGGTTAATGCTGGCAGAGTTTAAGAGGACAACGTTAAGGACTATTTAGTAGTAAGATATAATGATAAAAAAAAATGTGAATGAAACAAATCTTAATTTTATTCTATATTTGATATATAGAATTAATAACATTCAAAGATAATAAGAGGTGGTGGATATATAACTATTACCATTAATTAATCACTATGTTAATGATAATAATAATAATCATGATGATAATTTTAATATATATATATATATAACTAATACTTCAGTTTTGTATAAACTATTAAAAATATAATAACTTGTTATGCTTCATCTTAATTAGATTTTTTATATTTTTCACTCTATAATAAATAACAATAATATTGTAACACCTCACAAAAAAATAATGCTTCTACTAAGGTGACTAAAGTATTAACATAATGCATATCTTACAGTATTTCATAGTTAACATGCATCAAAATTACATAATAAAGCTAAACTGAAATTTCAAAACATATTTACAATATCATATACAAGTTTTTCAAAATATAATACTATTCCTAACAGCATCCTTCAACCTAGATGATCTCCCAAAGATCCATATGCAGCATTATCTGCTCCAGTGTCAAGACACGATCATCACAGATAGAAAACCAAACACAATACAATTAAAAGAAAAGGAGTAAGCTAACCAAATTTTAACAAATCAAAAACATTCAATTTCATGTATCATCACAATATAAGAATCTAACACACTACAAACATGACTGTATTTCTGGAAGACTCGTACATTGAATAGACCCCGAGATATGCACCTGTCATACATCTCCAAACTGTGATTCCACACAGCCTCCACACAAATGAATCATCAATCATGTATGACAGGGTTAGTCCCCTTGAGACTTTCCTGACCAGCTATATTTCAAGCTGCAGTCACCCAGTTCAGACCTCCTTCGACTCTCAC
>Ga0099824_1010445_pt1 | contig 10938 bp, 5 predicted proteins | sample SiratrowhiteBW_FD_76837 | JGI IMG/M metagenome (GOLD analysis project Ga0099824, IMG submission 76837) | Root nodule microbial communities of legume samples collected from California, USA - Siratro white BW | ecosystem: Host-associated > Plants > Roots > Nodule | place: USA: California... | reverse complement strand
GGCAATCGTTGAAAGCTTTCTGATTTGGAAGTGAAGTGGTGAGTGAAAGTGATAGCAGAATTACAAAACTTGCTATGGTGGCCCAGAGAAACTCCATGGTTCTTTGGTTTCTCCTTTCTCCTGTGTACAAACAAAAGGTCTAGTTTCTGCAGTATAAATACACTGATTGCTTTCGTTGACCAGAATGCTCCGATTTCATTCTGTGATTATAATAATGGACAATTTTTAATTTTACTTAAATGAATATATAGTGTATCAGCTTTACTATTTCAAGCGTTAAACTCGTATTATTTTTTAGTGGAAAAAATCTAACGTATTTATTAATTAATTTTGTATTCTGACTGGTTAAATATTTAATTAATTAATAATGTATTAGTTTGGTATTGTTACTTCATCATTCCAAACTAATACATCGTGGATAATAAATAATAAAAAGTAATACCAAACCAATATATCAGTACACCTTACACGAATTAGTTTGCTATTATTTTTTATTATTGCGTCCATTAAAATCGTATCCTCGTCATAAATGTCTTTGCATAGAATCATAAAATTTTACATTCGACCGTGTCTGCTTATAAATGAATGTTTCATTTACGTGTGAAAGAAATAATTTAAAGTGTTACTTAAAATAAAATATAAAATAAATATTTTTTTCAAATCATACTTAAATAAAAATATTAAATAAATAATATTATTAAATTATTCATAATTTTAAATGAATAAAAATTATAAATCATTTAATTTCTTACTTAAATAAAATCTGAAATAAGTAAATTTTTTAAATTATTAAAAATCTTGAATAAATAAAAATTTTGAATTATTCAAAGTTGTACTTAAATAAAAGTCTAAAATAAATAAAATTCTTAAATTATTCAAATTTTTAAATAAATAAAAGTCTTAAATAAGTTAATGTCTACTTAAATAAAAATCTAACAATAAAATTCTTGATTTATTTGAAATTCTAAATAAATAAAAATTTTAAATTATTTAATATCTTACTTAAATAAATAAATGAAATAAATAAAATTTTAAATTATTCAAAATTCTAAATAAATAAAAATTTAAAATTATTTAATATTTTACTAAAATAAAAATATGTAATAAATAAAAATTTTAAATTATTCAAAATTATAAATAAAGAAAAAGTTTAATTTATTTAATGTCTTACTTAAATAAAAATTTAAAATAAATAAAATTATTAAATTATTTAAAATCTTAAATAAATAAAAATCTTAAATTATTTAATGTTCTATTTAAGCAAAAGTCTAAAATAAATAAAATTTTAAAATTATTTAAAATTTTAAATGAATATAAATCTTAATTTACTTAATGCCATACTTAAATAAAAATATGGAATAAATGAAATGTTTAGGTTATTTAAAATATTACATAAATACAGATTCAAAATATTAAAATCAGAGTCAAAGGCGTTAAATTATTTACACCTACTACTATATTTATTAAAATATTATTTTAATAACATTATTGAATTTGACTAAAAGAACTTGAATTATATAACATTCTTAATACGTTTAAAAATTTATAAAATATCATAAAATTAAATGAAATTTAAAATGTTACTTTATTATTATTATTATTTTATAAATTTATTCGTTATGGTTATAATTTTTAATTGTTTATAATTACATTTATTATTATTATTTTATAATCTTATTATTATTTTTATTTTTTACCATTAGTATTAGTAATATATTTTTCATAATTATTTTATTATTATTTTAAGTTTTTACCATTAGAATTAGTAATATATTTTTCATAATTATCTTCTTTTTATTATTATTTTATAAATTCATTATTAATATTTTTTAATTTTAATAATATTTTATTATTGTTATTTTTATTATTATTATCATTTTATAATTTTATTAAATATATTATTATTTTAGTGATAATTATTATTTTTTTTCTTTCTATTTATATGCGTAAATCCATAAACAAGAGACTTTAAGATATGTAGGTACAATGTGTAGATGAATTTTGTGTAAGTAATTATCCAAATATCATACATTTATTTTTAATATCTTTATTATTTTAATTAATTTATTATTAATACTATAACATTTATTATTATAATCATTTATATTTACTATTATTATTATTACTTAAAATCTTTTGCTAGAAAATTTCGAATAAATACCTGATAATCAATATACTAAATAAACTTTACAATCATATTTTAATTATTATTATGCTTATTATAACTATTATAATTACAATTATATTATTATAATTATAAATTTTACAAGTAAAACCAATATTAATAATATTAAAAATAATATTAACAATATAAATAATAACATAAACCAAATTAATAATATTAATAATGATAAAACTATTGTTAATAATAATGTTATTATTATTAACAATATTAATAATTTAATAACAATGTAAATGATAATATTAATAATATTAATAATTATATTCATAACAAAATTAATGCTATTAATAACAATATTAATGATTATATTAATATAAATAAAAATATTCATAATAGTATTAACGGTAATACTAATAATATTCTTTAATAATAATAATATTATTAATAATATTAAGAAAAATATCAATAATAATAAGATTAATAATAAAAATAATATTAATAAATCATAATAATAATAATATTAATATCAATATTAATAATATTAATAACAATATTAATGATAATATCAATAGCATTAATAATAACAATAATATTAATCAATTAATAATAATATAAATAATAATAATAATATTATTATTATTGTTGTTGTCAATAATATTAATAATTATATCAATGAAAATATTAGTAATAATATTAATAATAACATCAATTATAATATTAATTATAACGTTAATAATAGTAATATTGTTATTAATAATAGTTTTAACATTAAAAATGATTTGTAATATTAATAATGATATTATTAAGAATAATAATAATCTTAATAATAATAATACTAATGTTAATTTTTTTAATGAGTATAATTGATAAAATAATATTTTTTTGATAGATTAATATAATATTACATATTTACTTTATGTGGTTAAAAGTTAATTTAAAATAAAATATGATTAATTTGTTAGATTGATTAATAAGTTGTTTTTTAATTAATAAAATTGAAAAGTATCAATTCTAAATTGAAAAGTATCAATTCTAAATTATTTAATATCTTATTAAATAAAATTTTAAAATAAATAATTTTTTTAAATTATTTAAAATTTGAAATAAATACAAATATTAAATTGTTTAATATTTTGATTAATAAAAATATGAAATAAATAAAATTTTTAAATTATTCTAAATTCAAAATAAATACAAATCTTAAATTATTTAAGGTCAAACTTAAATAAAAATATAAAATAAATAAATTTCTCAAATGATTGAAAACCCTAAATAAACCAGAATGTACAATAAATAAATAATTGAAATTATGAAACTGTGAATTTTAGAATTTAATAAGTTATTTTAACATATTATTTAGTACTAAAAATATTTTATAAAAATAAATGGTACTCCAATATTTTATTAAAAAATATTTTTTCTATAATTTATCCTCAAATATATATACTAAACATAGAATTTGTTTAATCAATAAATAAAATGAGTAAGAGAGAAAAATATTTTAGGAAAATAAATTATACTCCAATATTTTATTTGAAAAAAGAAAAACCAAAACTACTTTTTAACAAAATATAAAAAAATATTAAATATTGATAAATATTTTAGTAACTTACATTTTGTCATTCAAGCATATAATATATTTTTTTTAATACTTCTCTGCTTTTAGAAGCTAATAGAAGTATCAAAAATAATTTGAGAATTGTAATTAAAGAACTCAATATTTTGAAAAATAATTTAAACCTATTGTTAATTTCATAAAAGAAAAGTATGAGTTGAGGCACATTAATGATTTATTATGCAATGAAAATAATAGTTTGCAACAAAATCTTGAAAATCAAATAAAATTTTTGAAAATAACAATCAGGTGTATGGTAACAAAATTTAACACATAGGAGAAAAGGACTTATTAAAATCACAAATAGCATCTTGATAAATCCCTTAGCCATTAATCAATCCTAATACTTGTTAACAATACCATCAACATTCTCTTTAATTTGAAAAACTCACTCATAACCTATATTATTTGTCTATAATGGGGAAGAGAAAAAGGATCACATGTATTGTTAAAAAGATCCTTAAATTCTTATTTCATGGTAATAAACCATTGAGGGTCGGCAAGAGTTTGTCGAGCATTTTTTGGGTTCAAAATGTGCCAAAAAAAAGTGAAGGAATTATTATCAACAAGGTGTGCTTATAGGTAGAACTCTGAACAAAGGTCTAATATTTTAGTTGTTGTACTTTAGCCTTCTTCAGATTATGAAACATGTCCTTTAGAGTAGGTTTTAAGGAAATTTTCAACTCGTTCCTTTTTTTCTCATGAACTAGCACTACCTATGTTTTCTTGGAAGGGGTGAGAAGAGGTAAAGGGTAGTTTGGGTAGAAATGATGCCAAGATTTTTCTACGTGAAAAGGAAAGTGTTGGATAAACAATACAAGGTTGGTGTTTTATTCAGAGAGGATAATAGTAAAATAACATTAGAAGAAAAAAGTTATTTAAAAATCAATTTTTAGTTATTAAATAAAATAATTGTAAATTATGATCAAAATAATTATCAAATTATGATTTAGTTGCTAAATAATTATAAAATAAAAATAATGATTGAATTTAATAACTAATTAAATCAAGATAATTGGTATCTAAAATTAGTTACTAAGGTTTTAATCACTTATATAATTATTATTTTTATTTTTGTAGCTATTTAGCAACTAAATCCTAATTTAGTGATTATTTCGATCATAATTAATAATCATTTTATTTGATAGCTAAAATTTGACTTTAAATAGTTTTATTTTATTCTATTCTTTTAGCCTAATATGGTATGTCGAGGAGGGGTAATGTGGTAGGAAGCTTCTTGGTGGTGAAAGCTTTATATAGTTTATGGTTGAAAGTTATGTAGGAGGTTAATGTTCATTTAAGGGTTGAGGTTATTGAGATATGATGACTTGAGGGGCAGTAATACTTATAAAGATATATAGGTGTTTGTAAGGAGGTAGAAGGTTTAGGTTCCATAGAAGATAAAGGTTGGATTACCTAATAGATTATGGAGGTTTGTTAAGTGCAAGTTGTGCTACTCCAAAGATTTACTGTGACTGTCTTCGGAGACCTATTAAAACAAAATAATCATAATTTGTATTGTCATCATGTACTACCAATGTGAAGATAAATAATATAATTTATGTTATCTTTATATTCTTGGATGATCCAAGTACACTTTCGCTTCCTTTTATGTCATTGGAGAAGGACAATCTCGCTTTCTTAAATAATGAGAGGAATAACATATAAGATAGAGTTACACTAAAATAAATTTGACTCTTCAATGAAAATATTTAAATTCAAAAGGGATGGAATTTATGTTTTTCTCTTTAACAATATGTGAAAATTATCAAATTCAATTTGAGAAGCCTTTACATCTTTTATGATTTTATTTTCTAAATATTATTCTATATATAGTTTAGTTTAATTTTTATATTTGGCCTATAATTTAAGTTATGTTTTGTGTTTGATATTTTATTGAAAAATAAATACTTTAAACATATTAAGAAACCTAATCAATCATTTAACATGCCTTTATCAATTCCTTTATTGTTTTAAAATCTTACTTGTGTCTCTAAAAGGTAATTAAAGTAATATATAATTAAAAATAGTCAAATAACCCATGAACACGTGAATGCATGGTTTTACTGAAGTCTTCAATTTAGATATTGATAGACAACTAGTGTTAGGTGGCACAGTTTTTTTTATATGAAACAACAGTTAAGTCTCCTGCATAATCAAGTGAAATACACAAATCACAAAGATAACAAATAATTAGGTACATAATCCATATCTTACAAGATCAAATCAACCATAAACAAAGTAACAAATATAAGTTCATACTTATTGCTCCAAACTATGGATACCACAGTCTAGTGAGTGTAGCAGCACAAAGCCTTATTTCCCATTTTTTGGCTTTTGTGATCACACTGGAAGAGGTGGGATACTCTGCTCATGCCTGAAGACGTTTTGAGGATCCACTTTGGTCTTAATCTTTACCAACCTGTCGAAGTTGTTCTTGAAATACCTATTACCCCAAACACTTGCCTCTCTGTAGCTTGTGCTATTCTTGTTGTTTACTCCCAAATCAAGATCCCTGTAATTAACATATTGTCCCCTTGGGAAGCTAGATACATAAGGAGCCATGTAGTTGTGAACGTTCCTAATCCAATCTATGTGCTTTGCAACGTTCTGGTTACCCTGCAGCCAAAAAGACAAGTACAGACTTATGAACCTTGTTCCATTTCTGTAAGGAAAAGGGGTATTAGATTCTGAAAACTGGTCCATCTTTCCACCATATGGGCTCCATAGAATCAAGGGGGTGTCTTCTTGAAGCACCCTTTGCCACAATCCTTCAAGTCCAGCTTCTGGTATCGGTTCTCTTACAAAATCTGATTTTCCCTTGAAGAAGGTCTTGACTGGTGCCTTTCCTCGAAGCAGAACTGCAGGATCGGTGCCACTTGGAAAGCCTGCAAAATAGAGCACAGATTTGATCCAGCTGGTTTCCAAGCAATCCTCTCTTGTCAAACCCAACTCAGGGAAGCTTGTCTTCATGATTTTAAGGAGTGATCCGGCCTCACCAAGGAAGAGAGCATTGTAGGAAGTTGTGACAGTTTTCTGTGTTCTTTGAATGAGAATTCTGATGAAGAGGTTGTCATCAACATAGGGTGCCACTTCCTGCCATCTTTGAAGAAGCTTGGTTGCTCCTTGCTCAAGGGTCTTGTTAACTGTAAAAACTGTCACAGTTGAGGGCACAGGAACCAGCTTAAGCTTCCACCAAAGAAGGATACCAAAGCTTCCACCTCCACCCCCTCTTATTGCCCAAAATAAGTCTTCCCCCATGGCTTCCCTGTCAAGAATTCTTCCCTTGGCATCAACAATTTTAGCATCTAAGACATTGTCCACCCCTAAGCCATATTTTCTCACCATGGTTCCATATGCACCTCCTGTTATGTGCCCTCCAATTCCTAAGGTTGTGCAAACCCCTGCAGGGAAGCCATGGACTGAACTCTTCTCATATATTCTGTAGTACACTTCACCGTTTGTGGCATCAGCCTGAACCCAAGCAGTGTTGCTTTTGATATCAACCTTGATTTCACGGAGCCTGATCAAGTCAATGACAATGAAGAGGCTTTCAGTTTCGGAAACGTATGAGACCCCTTCATAGTCATGGCCACCACTTAACACTCTAAAATGAATCCCAAGTTTATTTGAGCAAATTACTGCTGCTTGAACATGGGAATCACGGATGGGTTGAATATAAACTCAGGTTTTGGTGCTGAAGGCACCAAAAGCCTTTTATTCTGGCCAGAAGAGTCAAGGACAGTGGTAAATGAAGTATTGTTTGGAGCGTAGATTAACAAGATAAACGGAAATTTTCTGTCGGAATTCAACTTGAGACATTGGACAAAACTTTCTTGATGTGTTGCTGAAGTTGCCAATGAAAGGGATAGTAGGAGAACTACAAGTGGCAAATGTGAGATTGGTGACAACATGGTTTTTGTGTTCAGCTTTAGACTCTTTGCTTTGTGCCATGGAGGGTGTCACCGGTGTTCTATATATATTTCAGCTATTGTGCCAGAATGCTGTAGCATTATATGATGTTTGAGCTAAGACATGCGTCAGAATGACAAAGAAATGTACGAACATTTGTTTGGAGTCTAGTTTTAATCATGATTTTTATTGCTTTAACAATTTACTTATAATAATTTTAAAGTTTAAAAAAAACTTTTAACACTTTTTATTTAAAGCAATTTGAAATAAGATATTGCAATAAAAAGATAACCCTGCCCTCTATATGACGAAAGATACAATCCTGCCTTGAGTATGTTGAAAATTTTCCAAAGTTTAATGGGAAAATGACTTTGTTGTTTCATCGAAAGGAAAATGTGATATTACTATTAAACTTTAGCAGTGTACAAGGCAAAGCATTATTGGTCGTGAATGGCATCATGGGTTTCATGATGTTTTTGTGAATAATTAGGACATTGACATGTATGTTTCCATTTTGCAGCATTATGCTATCTTGCAACCAATAAAACAAATTCTGTATAATTTTATATTATCTGTAAACCTCGAATCATTCTGTGGCCTTGGGGTTGTAATAATTGTTAGGAAAGAAAAAGAATAAAGAAATAGAAAACATTTAGTGGAAATGAAAATAATAATAATAATAATAATAATAATAATAAGTACTGTCACAAACAATACAACTTACAACAATTAGCTCGAAGTTTAGTGAAGCATGAGATGAAACAGGGCACAAGTTCTACTGTTAGGAAAAAAAAAATGCTCTAATCATCAAGTTTTGAAAAAAAAAAGTCTCCTCAATTTATAGCATATATAGAATATGAATGACTTTCTCCATTTTGTTCATTTACAAAATGATAAGTCATGAGCTTTCTTCTAGTAGGAGTAAGCAAGAGGAGAATAATGAAAAAAAAAAAAGAAATCAAGTAGTTATTTATATCCAAAGTCTCAAAGAGTAATTGTGAGGGTGTTGTGTATTCACAACATGAAGTTTCTTCTCAATCTTCTTGTAAACTCAATCTTCTTGTAAGATGTTGTTGATACGACTGTGAATGTGTCTAAAGTCTCGTCAAATAATTGTAAGGGTGTTGTGTCTTCACAACATGAACCTATTTCACAGTCTCCTCTTTCTAAGAGGAATATTAATGTTGTTGATGCATCTACAGATATACAATATTCTTCGAGTCATAATGATAGTCTTAAAAATATGTCAAGTCTTGTTGACGCCTCTCTAGTTACTAAACAAAATAAGAAAACTTCTCCTAAGGTTGATCTTATTCCTCTTATGGATTTGACTTTTTTCAATTCTTTTGTCTCTTTACTTGTTATGAATGTTGTTACTTCTCAAGAAAAAATTATAATAAATGTAATGATTTAGAACAATTACAATCAATACATATGTATTCTATTTAGAGCAAAGAACTTGTTTTTGATGGAAATTATTTGTAGGATAGTGAAATAGTTCTTAAACAAGGGAAATAAATATATGAAAAATCTTTGCAAGCTTTTAGTATTGCTCCCGAAAGTTAGTTTAATAAGGGACAAAGTTTGGTTTCTAAGAGAAGGACAGATATGGTTTTGGAAGAAGAGTTTTCTACATCAGATTATGTTGGATATGATGATATGGTCTAAACAACCCACGAGCCAAATAGGCCTTCCAAAAATGTTTCAGAAGTTGCTTCTTTGGTTCAAACTCTTTCTTCTAAGTTTGAGAAGGAGTGTAAGTTGATTTCTAAATATTGAGCAAATTTGTAAGGATCTCTTAGTGATTCAAATGAGTTAGATGAGCGTACTCAAACTTATAGAAAAATTTGGGAGACCGAAGAAGGGTGCTACCAAGACTACTAAAAAACCTGTTAGAGTAGATATACAATGAAGAAAATGATAGAGGAATTTGTGTTATTTTGTTGTTGGGATTCTTTGGATGTTTTTTCACCCTTCCTAAGTGGCACCATAGTTTTGATTTCTTTTTTTTGTTTTATTTTTTAATATAAGAGATAAACTCCTTTTTAATCATTTGTTGATTTTCCTTTATTTTGTTATTTTGTTTTTTCATACTCCTTTTGTAGATTGGTCTGATGGTTTGTTTTGTTTTTTTTTTTCAATTCGCTATAAATAGAAACCACCAACTAAGGCAAAAATATATAAGCACAGATAAAACAATTTTATACTGGTTCACCCTAATCTCTTGGGCTACGTCCAGTTCTCCCTTAAACTGTTTAAGAGGTTCTACTATTTAGCAAATAGTTACAACAGAATACACAAACCTCTCCAAGTTACAACGAGAACATAAACCTCTCCAGGTTACCACGAGTACACAAATATCTCCAGGTTATACCAGTTCCCATCTCCTCCTGAGATCAAGACCACTCAAGAATTCAAAAAACACTCTCAAAAGAGAGAACAATGAAAGCTCATAAGGGTTTATTTCACAATGGTGAAGAATTACACAATGATTTCACACAATCCAAAACTCTAGATGCTCTCAATAGCAAATTGACAATACACCTTCAGTATATTTTCTTCAATGTATTATATGATGTATTTCTCTTTTTGCTTCTTGTTTTTCAACTTGAAATTGCTCCTCTATATGTAGTTTTTTAGAAACTAGTCATGCTTGAATAGAGCAATCTGGACTTTCTGATGTACGGAGCTCAATTTGAAAATGTTTCTCTAATCTTCATAGTGCATTAAACTTGATTAAGTCTGTATCGAAAATAATTTAAAATAACATAAAAAAGGATACTCATCAATAATAATTTGAATAATTTCTATTATGAACATATTTGAACGTTAATGCACATCATGATATAAAATCAATTAATCACATCTAAATACTTCGTAATAATTTGAATAATTTCAAACAAATTTGAACATTAAAGCACAATATTATATAAAACCAATTAATCACATTTAAATACTCCATAATAATTTGAATAATTTTCATTATGAACAAATTTGAACATTAAAGCACATAATGCATAATGCTATAAAATCAATTTAAATCAAATCGATAACATAAAAGTAAATAATAATAGAAAATTTATCTATATTCATATTGATCATGTGTCTGTTGTTTTAATAATAATAATGTGTAACACTGCATAATGTATATAAGTCATCAAATATAAATATATATTTAAGTTTGTTATCATCAAAATTTTATCAAATAATTTGATCCTCTACAAGAGACTTTAGACCGTCTAATGTTCAACAATATTATATTAAAAAATAGAAATAATGAATTATATAT
>Ga0099824_1010442_pt1 | contig 10941 bp, 7 predicted proteins | sample SiratrowhiteBW_FD_76837 | JGI IMG/M metagenome (GOLD analysis project Ga0099824, IMG submission 76837) | Root nodule microbial communities of legume samples collected from California, USA - Siratro white BW | ecosystem: Host-associated > Plants > Roots > Nodule | place: USA: California... | reverse complement strand
TATATATATATATATATATATATATATGAAAAATAATAAAAATGTTTTGCTTCATGATCTGGATGATTTGCTTTATTTAGTCTTGGCTTAGAAATATTTTTCATGATTTTCTTGACTTATTTTCTGTTACCTTTATTATTTTCATTAAAGTTTCTTGTAATCCTCTTGTTGTCTCGTTAAGTGTACAACTTTCACAAAGCTTATGTGTCTAACTAGATATTTGACTCCTCTATTCTGAAAGAGTTTAGTATTAACACTAGACCTGGTAAAGTCTTGTCTCCCGTGCAAGTTTTTTTTTGTGTTTTCCTTATGTTTGTTGGACTAAAGTTAACATTGATGGAGTTGTTAGAAGTGCTCATAATTTTACAGGTTGTGGAGGTATTTTCAGGGACAATTGTCGGAACTGTGTGAGTAGTTTTTCTGCTTTTTTATTATTCAACATGTTATTTATATTGAGATCTTTCTGTTGAATATGATCAATTGAAGAGTTTAAAAAAAACTTTGGTTTGAATGTGACTCTTATTTATTTTGTTAAGCCTTTTGTTCTGCCCATATCATTCTTGGATTCTTAAAGATAAATGGCGCAAGTGTACGTAGAGTTGTGATATTGTGAATTTTAGAGTGACTCAAGTCTCTAGGGAGAGCAATAGTTATACACATAGTTTGACAAATTTGGATGTGAAAAATAGAGTATAGTTTGTTAAGTATTCTACTTTATGTAACCGAATTAGACTAAAGTCTTTTTTTTCATAATAGGTTTCAACTTCCTTTATTTTGTTTGTAGGGACTTTTTTCTGTTTTACATGGATTTGGTATGGTTCTCATGCTCTGTCTTTTGTTCTTTGATTTTTTCTAATAATAATTTTTTCATGTAATGACAAATAATTAATGGATTTTGGAGTGTCACCCTAGTTAAAATGTAAAAGTTTATAATAATACCTAATATGAATCATTAAAAAAAAAACACCTTTTGAGTAACAAGTCACAACTCTCTCAACTTGTCTAACCAACTACAAGAAACACTCAATTCCACCTATTTTTAATAGGTTAAATTAACTTCTTTTATAAATTTAAATTGAATTTTTGATAATTGAAACACAAATAATAAAAATTGTTCAACAAATTAATTTACAAATAAGTTATTTTTATGGATATGGTCTATGAATATCCTAACATTAACATTTTGTCTTTAGGCTTGGACTACATGCTAAATTAAATACGATTAAAAATAATTTATTCCTAAATTAATGTTAACCATTTTCAAGTTCGAATTTGATCAAAGCCCTTGAATAACATTTGTAGATCTTTAAGTTATTTACAAAACAAAACAAGAATCAAGTAAATCCAAGTTCTGTGACAAAAGTTATGGACAAAATATAAAACACACTCAAATTTATTAAAATTTTAAAAATAATAAGAAACTTTTAAATGAAGTCTAATTGACACAATTACATCAAAATGGTGTAAAACCCTAATAATTACCAACTAATTTATTTTTATTGTCATAATTATGTAATCAAAAAGTGGTAAAAATAAATAATGATCATGGATTCATTACATGCTAAATTAAATACGATTAAAGATAATCTACTCCTAAATTAATTTTAACGAAAGACACTCATCTCACCTGACTTTACTTTTAATTTTCTTTTTCTGTTGTAGAAATCCCTAAGAATAAGTTTTCTTAGACAAACCTCATTTATGAAGTTAACAAAAGAATAAAGAGATTTAGCCTCTTGCTTAATGTGTGTTTTGCGGTCAAGTTTATTGGAATTGCTTTGATGTGCTTCGTGATTTTGTCTCATTAATGTTAAATCACTGCCAAATAGTGCGTTGCTGAATAAGTCATCCAAATACTTTTTGATCGCGTCTTGTCCCTCCTCTTGTATATGTCTAGGAACTATGAGCTTATGTTGTTCCCCAGACTCTTTAGACTTATAAGCAGATTTATCTTCATCTATGTTCCTCTCACCTACGTACACAGATCAAAACCAAACATATATATTTACAATTTAAAATTCTTATACAATTAACTGACCAAAAATTTACTATATACATGTATATGACATTTATATTGATTATTTAAAAATAAATAATTTAATCTGTGATTTGATTGCAGTCACATATTTTCTTAGTTTGTGGATTGGTCTCTGCTTCGATGGCATAGCTACCTGGATTGGTCACTTCGTGGCGCACGCAAAAGTGACGAGCAAGAGCGTCAAGGAGATGTAGATCGGAGACGGCGAAATCGTTGACCGTGTCATGTTGATGAAGATGATGGAGTCTGCGTTCGCCAGAGGAATGTGTCGTTTTTGGAAGTCTAACATTAACATAACATGCAATATTTTAAGCAGCAACTAGCAAGAAAATGGATTTGGAGTGCATTACTCAACTACTCCAATTAAAATTTATTTTAATTTATCTGGTATGACGAAGAAAATAAAAAATATAAAATCATGGATTGAGAATTACAACGAGACCGTGTAATTTAATTATATTTTTTCTAGTTTTATATTTTATATATTAATGTCATTAAATTGTTTAAAACGTGCAAGAAAATAACAAAGAAAAGTATTGAGTGTCAGTATAAAAGATAACAAATTAGGGATGTTCATAATTTTAAAAATCTAAACAGGCAACACTTTATTAATTAGAAAGGTGGTTATTGAAAGAATGTCATTTAAGTCATCCAACTATTCAAAAAAGCATAATCAAAATTTAGTCAATCTCAATTTTAAAAAATAAATAAATAAATGAAAAGTTAACTAGTTTTATTACATTTGAATGTGTTGTTTCTATGTCATGCAGTTGTAATAATCCACATATTTCCAGTTTGGTATTTTACAATAAACATATATTATCAATTTTTCTCCACAAATTCTCTTCAATTTTTCTTTTTACTAATTTAAATTAAATGTTTTGAAACTCAATATACTTAGATAATTGAATAATGTATAAAAATCCTTTATAAAAGAAAGATGATTTCTTTTTTATATATAACATGTCAATCTCAGCTTAATTTTAAAATCCCTTTTATCAAATAATGAACAAGATAACAAAAAGTCTTTGTTCCTCACGTAATAAATTACGATCACACTTAAAGTAAGTTTAATTCACTATAACATTAAAAAATATTTCAGTAAAAATAAATTAAAAAAAAATAAAACATAAATACCACTTTTAAAGTTTAGTTTTCAAAATTCAAATAATCTATTTATAGATTTTTTTTCATATTTATTCATTTTATGACTATACAGAAAAAGAATATTTATGGGATATGAAAGAAATCATTTTTTTTTACAAACCAAACTATCATCTTTTGTTTTATGTCTATAAATTTACATGATTAATATTATATGCATTTTTTTTATAAACTGTGATGTACAATTTTATATAATATTAATTTCCATATAGTTATAAACATAATTTACATAATCATTAAAAAAATGTTAATTTACAAATTTAATGTTTTATAGTTACAGTACGATCTAATTTTAGGATAATTGATTTCCAAAATATTTAGGTAACGTTTTATAATATATATATATATATATAGATATATGTATATATATATATATATAGATATATGTGTATATATATATAGATATATGTGTATATATATATAGATATATGTATATATATCTATATAGATAGATATATGTATATATCAAAATGTATTTTTATTAGTTTTAAAATGGGGACAAAAGATATATTTTATTAAATATTCAATCAAGAGAAATTCTTGTGTTTAGAAATGTTGTTTTTCTATTAACATATTTTTTCATATCAAAGGATTGAAGATACTAGCAATGAAACTGACAGTTCAAAAATTCGTTATCAATATCTTTTTACAGAAGATCAACTTATTTTAAGTCAGTCCTCACAAGTCATTTTTGCACCTTGTGATAATATTGAAAATAATGTTAATAATGACCATGAATTAGACATTCAGATCTCCGAATAAGTTTGTTTCCATAGAGACCAAAACCTCAATAAAAATCATAAAACAACACAGTCAATTCGAATGAGTACTAGAACAAAAAGACCACCTAAGTATCTAAAGGATTACTATTGTAATATCAATATTTTCAATACATCTTCTAGAGTTAAATATCCTTTGAATTTTATTTTATCTTATAATAAATTATCACCTTCTTGTAAACCTTTTGTTATGTCTATTTCTTCAGATGTTGAGCCAAACACTTATTTTGAAGGTGTGAAATATGACTGTTGGAGAAAGGCTATAAGTGTGAGATATCTGCTTTGGAGTCAAATCAAACGTGGGATATTATTCTTCTTCCCAAGAACAAAACTGTCATAGGTTACAAATGGGTATTTAAAATAAAGTATAATGTTGATGGGACTGTTGAAAGATATAAAACAAAGATTAGTGGTGAAGGGATACACACAAACAGAGGGCATTGATTACCTTTTACACTTTTTCTCCAATAGCAAAGATGACCACTATAAGGTTGCTTCTTTCTCTAGCTTTTATATATAACTGGGAGTTGAAACAGTTAGACATAAATAATGTCTTCTTACATAGAGAGTTGAAAGAAGATGTATACATGGTTGTTCTTCCTGGATTGACTTCTTTTCAACCAGGGCAAGTTTGTAAATTAAAAAAGACTTTATATGGCTTTAAGCAAGCTAGCAGGGAGTGGTTTGCTAAATTGTCCCTTTTTTTATTTCTACAGGATATGCTCAATCTATGAATGATTATTCCTTATTTACTAATTCTTCTGAAGGATCCTTTACATCATTATTGGTGTATGTGGATGATATAATTTTGGCAAGAAATAATAAATAAGAGATTGATCGAGTCAAAGAAGCTTTGAATAAAACATTCAAGATTAAGGATCTAGGTGATTTAAGATATTTTCTTGATTTTGAAGTAGCAAGAAGTAAGAAAGGGATAATGATGAATCAAAGGAAATATTCATTGGAATTGTTAACATATGCAGGTCTTTTAGCCTGCAAACTTGCAGTCACTCCTATAAATAATCTTGTTAAATTGTATTCTACTGGAAGTGTGTCTTTCAACAACTTCCATAATGCAACAACTTTCTCAGTTTCTTGATAAGCGTATAATTGTTCACTATAATGCAACAATTAAAAATCTCAAATATATTAAAGGAGCTCCAAGTCTTTGACTTATTTTTCTCTTCCAATAGTCTTGTCTATCTAAAAGCCTTTTATGATAGTGATTGCCGCACCTGTAGTGATTCAAGACAATCAGTGACTAGTTTTAGTGTCTATCTTAGAAATTCCCTTATATCATACAAATCAAAGAAGCAAGAAACAATATCAAAGAGTTCCTGTGAAGCTGAATACAGGATAATAACCATTGCTACATATGAAATTCAATGGCTAATCTATCTTCTTCAAGATTTGAAAGTTTCTTTTGAACAACTATTTCTTTTATTCTGACAATGACTCAGTAAGATACATTACAGCAAATTCAGTGTTTCATGAGCGTACGAAAACATATAAAAATAGATTATCACATTATTAGAGAAAAATTGAAGAAGGATCTCATCCATTATTTGTTTCAAGTTAGGTCTTATCAATATTTGTTTCCCAGCTTGCTAGGGGTTTCAGATGATATGGATACAAGGTTTTTAGAAGGAAACTAATTTCGTGATTTTGTCTTTTTAACAGAATCAAATTAGTAGAAGAAAACAAATATTAATTATTTGATTTTGTATTTATGAAAAAATCAAATTATCATCCATTCTATTTATTTTATGTTTTATGATAATATTATACTGTAATATTTTTATTTATTTTCTTTTTTTAACTATACCTAGAATGAATACATTATATATATTCAACCTTTATTTTTGATCAAAATATAAAAAAAAAATAAAATATATTTTTACTCTCTTATCCTTTATTGATCTTTATTCATCTTTTATTTTCATAATAATTTTCACCACAACTTCACCCTCTTTATATATATATTTTAGCTCCCTTAATATCCCAAATTCTACAACGTACGATATTCTATCTTGATCCAGATAACATATTCTTCACATCTCTTATAATATAATATCACGGAAGTTATAAAATTCCCATCAAACGATTGGGAAGAGAACACCATTGTTTACCATCAGACTGATTTGTATTATGAATAAAATATCATTAATCAATTGTATTATTTTGTTTAATCCCAAACAGATGAAACCATGGTATTTCATATATTAAGCTGTTGATTATGCCAATCAAAATACAGTATTAGATGCAATAAATTGTGTCAATTAGGTATTAAACTCTATCTTCGCAAACTTTAGTAAGCCAGTGTTTATCCGGAATCAAACTCATTAAATGAATATATTAGAATCTTCGATATAGCCTCAAACCAATTTCATGCCCTTACCTTTCATGGTGATCTTAATTTTCAGTATTTTTCGTGTTTAATTAACATTCAAAGGAGAAGAACACTTTACGATGAAGCAGAAGAATTCTGCTAAGCCTCTCCAATTCAAGTTACCAGTTTCACAGGTACTAATTCAGCTAAGTGAAATGTTTGATTAATTACAACCCAAGCCGAAAGACGTTTACACATAGCCAGCAGGTACAAGACTTTTTCTTAAGAGGATGAGAAGGTGTCAATGATGGTTGTGTGAAGTGGGTCACTCAAGTGGGTGGCCCAGTTGTTGAGTGGACCCTTGCCAGTGGCAGCAGCTTGGACTGCAAAGCCCAAGAAGCCCACCATGGCAAGACGTGCGTGCTTGATCTCTGCCAATTGAAGAGTGGCTTTCTTCTATGGGTCAGAGGCCAAACCAAGAGGGTCGAAGTAGCTGCCCCCTGGGTACAACCTCTTTTCTGGGTCAAGCTCTGAGTTCCTCTGGAACTCTATGTACCCAATTACCAGAACCTCGATCCAAATCAATGTGGTGATTGAGAATGGAAGTGGTTGCCCTAGGTATGATGATCCTTCTACTAGCTCCACCTTAAAACCAAACCACATGTTCATATTTTCATGTGTCAGTGAAATGAATCAGAACATCCCAGTAAATAATGACCAACAAAAAAGATTATCATGTTTCTTTCATTTTTCTCGTGCAGAAACTAAAACTAACACCAAAACCATGCAAAAACATTGGAAATTGTTGAATACTATTCTCTCATGCTAGTTGTTATAATCATTTTCAGTAAAGGAAGTAAACAAAATTATCATAATAACCTTCAATCACTTATCTATTGTCACGTAATATTACATATTGATTATAAGAAAACTTCTGTCAACAATCATTTTCATGAACTCGTTTTCTACAGAGCAAAATTCATGTAGATCTAACAAGCAATTCGAATCTCGTTACTTATTCACCATACATCTCATGCCTAATTCTTAATCTAAAATAATTCACATGAGCTACAACAAATAACAAAGGTTTTAGATCTAGAAATAGTTTTAAGTCAAAAAAAGTAATAAAAAGATTGGAATAAATTTCTACATAAGTTATGTAAATTAAATTAATTTGGGGAAATTCTTTTATGTAAATCTTTTAAAATTATAACTTTTATATAAATTCATTTCAATTTACAAAGAAAATCACTATAATCTTAAAAAAAAATATTTATGAAAAAACTATGAGAAATAAAAAAAATGAAAATGACTTTTGTCGTAAATTAATTTACTGATTTTGTATTCATGTTTCTATATATTTTCTTTTAATTTTTTATAAATTAATTTTAGCATGATCACTTAATTTCTCTTCTTCATTTTCTTACGTAAGGTGCATGTGAAGAATTTTCAAGCAAAGATCCTCCAAAAGTGCATTGGAGGGAGAAGAAGCAGCGGCAAGGAAACGTACCTTGCCGGCGTCCTGCCATGTGACACCGGTGAGCCACTCGACGGCGAGGGCTCCGAGCGTGGCCAGCATGGCCCAGCGTCCGTGGATGAGCTCGCACTCCCGGAACCTCTGGAGGCCAAAGACCTCGCTGTAGGGCTGGAACGGAGTGGACTTCACGTCTGCAGCCTCGGTTCTAGTGCCGATGATGACCCCGGCCTCGTTCTTCGCCAGGTTCTGGTCCAGCGAGTCCAGCTCAAACTGCAAATACTCCGCAGGCTTCCCGAGCCCGAACGGATCGAACCCGTAGTCCCCGACAAGGCTCCCGTCCAGCCACTCCGGTGCCTTTGCGCCGGGGTACCACAACGGCCTGTCCGTGCCCGGGCCCTTTGACACCTTCTTGGGCGCGGCCTTCTTCTTCGATCCGAACCCGAATCGAGCCTGGACCCGCCCCGAGCTAGAATGCGCTTCCAGGAGGCGCGTCCCCATGAAGGAGGACGTTGCCGCTGCTGTTGCGGGTGCGGTGGCCATGAGTTAGTGCTAACGTGCGCTGTGGTGAGAGAGTTGTGGTTTGGTAGAGTTAGTGGTTGGTATTAGAGAGAGGGATGGGAGATATATTTGACGAGAGATGGGAGATTGGATAATCCACGAGTGTGGCTTTTTAAGCGTTGATCTTTGAGAGTATCCATTTAACGATGGAGATGAGGGTTCAACTTATCGTTATGTTTATCTGGAAGTGCTGACGTGGACTCAGTTTGTGGACCCCAGAGGTTCCTGATTGTGATTGATACTCGTGGGAATTTGTGGTGCTGGTTCATGCTTGGGTGGCTTGGACAAAAAAATCTAATGGCTCCTTCTTTTGGTCATAGTTTTATTAACACCTAAATTATGAGTTTTTTGAAATAATATATATATATATATTCAAAGAAAAAAATTAACAAATATAAAAATAAATGTGCTGTTACAAACTTTGTCAAGATTCATAATCATTTTATAATTTTTTTTATCTAGTACAAAGAAAGGAGCATGAGAGAAACATAATTATTATGTCAAATTTTATAAATTGATGTAATTTTTATTTGAAATTTTTAAAATGGTGTATTTTATTTATTTATTTTTGGATATGGATAAACAGTGTCCGTCAGACAAGAAGTTAATATTCTTCATTCATTCCTCTTCTTATATTTTTAGCAGGTGTGTTACTAATTAAAATAAATGTAAAGTTATAAAGTTGTTTTATTTATTAATACATATGTAATTATTGAAATAAAAATTATGTCAGTGAGATTTATATATTGAATTAAATTAAGAGTAAGTTTGATATTTAAAAGAAAAATAAAATAAAATAAAATTTAATAATAAAATATATTTAGCAAAATTAAGTATAAGTTAGATATTTGAATTTAGTTACTAACATAGAAATATCTTAAAATAAAATTGAAATTTAGCAATAAATTTAGAAAAAAAATTGAAAATATTATATAATTTTTTAAATAAATTTATTGTTAGTTTTTAAATTATATCTAGGTAATTTTTCTTCATAATATGTAACCACTCTTCTATTCAAATTAACTTCACAATTATTCAATTACTTAATCAGAATTAATTTCAACCATTACATATTTATAAATAAATAAATAAATAAAATGATTTTGTAACTGTTCATTTATTTTAGTTGCACAATAATAACACACCAGGTGCAAAAAAACAAAAAAAGGAGAATAAGTGGAGAATATTAACCATCCTAAAATGATGAAGTATTCTCACTAAATTTTAATTAACTCATTAATTGAAATCTTAGTTACACAATTTCATAGTAAACTATTGTGTTCTCTTTTCATGATTTCATTTAATGTTAAATTAAATAAGGACATTGTTTCTTCACAATGATATCATCTCTCTTATGCATTGATCTACCCATATCCCAAAAAAAAAAATTCACCATTTTAAAAATTTTGAATAAAAAATTACACCACTTTTTGAGAAATTTGCCTATAATTATAAATAGATTAAAGAGTGAGTTAACTATTCAATTAAACAAATAATCACAAATAATATGAATAATTATATGACAAGTTTACGAAAGACTACTTGCTTCCATAAGCTTAACATTAAGTTCAAATTTAAATACTAACATGTGGCTGAGTAATTGATTTGTTTAACAATTTACCCATTTGATTCACAATCTATCCATTATAGTATAAATCTCATTTCACAATGACATATATGATTTATATATTATTTTTTGCTATGTAATTCTTCACCCGAACATAATATTGTCTTTCTAATTACTATCTACATATACACATAATAATAATAATAATAATAATTAAATCTTAATTCACAGAGAAAGAATTTTGTATAAGATAGGTGCAAAATATATAAAGACATTATATTTCTACCATCTAACTTATACTTACATCAAAGTCATTGTGTTAAGTAAATTTGAACACAATGAGGGAATATAATTAAGGTTGAAATTCATTGACCTAAATCATATTTGTTGAGTGAGATTGACATAATTTATCGGTCAACATTAATTGAGCTAAAAAATGTCTAAAATTAATCTTCTACTCTTAAGATGTGATTGATTGAACAAATTATCATCTCTAAAATGAATTAATGAATCATGTGGAAACTATAAATTTAAATTTTTCACAATTTACCAAAAGAGAGTTCTAATCATTTTTAAAATATCTTAAAATAAATGTATGTTACTTAAATTAATATTACATTGATATTTTCTTTTATTCTTTAGATATATCTTTTATAAGTTCAATTCTTTAAGAAAATTATAAAAATGATAATCACCTTCACATAATTTTTAAAACTAGTTATTGAAAAAATAATTCAAGTACTTATAGTTTTTCTGTAGAATGCCCTTTTTGTCAACTTTGATTTGAATAACTTTAAAGTTAAAAAAAAAAACAATTTACTAGATAAAATGCACTTGTAGACTATGATTAAAATTAACCATGAGATTTTAACCCTTTGTTGAAACGTCGCATGATTTCTCATTATACACAACATCCAAATAATATATATATATATATATATATATAAATAAATGTAAGATTTGTTTTATGAATTTCTCAAACTAAAAGACTACTTGTGACCTTAATAAATAAGTGAAGATATATAGTTT
>Ga0099824_1010441_pt1 | contig 10942 bp, 5 predicted proteins | sample SiratrowhiteBW_FD_76837 | JGI IMG/M metagenome (GOLD analysis project Ga0099824, IMG submission 76837) | Root nodule microbial communities of legume samples collected from California, USA - Siratro white BW | ecosystem: Host-associated > Plants > Roots > Nodule | place: USA: California... | reverse complement strand
TTATTATTATTATTTTTGTTATTATTATTATCGATATTATTATAATTATTTTATTTATTATTATTATTAGTACTATAATATTATTATTATTAATATTATTTTTATTATTATTACTATTATTATTATTATTATTATTATTATTATTATTATCTGTGACTGAATTTGTGATCGAATCTGTAACCGATTTCTGTGACCAAATATGTGACCGATTCTGTGACCGATTATGTGACTGATTCTGTGATCGAATTTGTGACCGATTCTGTGATCGAATCTGTGACCGATTATGTGATCGAATCTATGACTGATTCTCTGACCGATTCTGTGATCAAATTTGTGACTGATTTTTTCGGTCACTGATTTGGTCACCGATAGTGATCGATTTTTTCGGTCACTAATTTCGGTCACTATTTGACAATTTTCTAGTAGTGATGGGTTACTCCACAAAATAATGAAGACCATAACTCGTTTTCCTCTTCCAAGTCTAGCAAGAGGTGTTTCAAGTGTCAAGGATTCGGACACATTGCTGGTGATTGTCCAAATCGAAGAGTTATCACTCTAGTCGAGGAAGAACCAACCAATGAGAATGCAAAGGAAGAAGAAATTGACCATGAGATTGAAGTAGAGGTTCCGACTGATTGCGGAGAGGCCTTAGTGGTTCGTCGTAATCTAAATGCTACTATGTTGACTGAAGATGAAGGTTGGCTTCGCCACAACATCTTTTACACACAATGTGCGATTAAAGAAAAGGTATGTAAGGTTATCATAGATAGTGGAAGCTGTGAAAATGTTGTGGCAAATTATATGGTGGAGAAATTGAAGCTTCCAACTATGGCACATCCGCATCCTTACAAATTACAGTGGCTAAAAAAGAAAAATGAAGTCAAAGTCACAAGGCGATGTTGCGTTCAGTTCTTTATTGGGAGTAAATACCAAGATGAAGTATCGTGTGATGTCATTCCAATAGATGCATGTTATTTGTTGATAGGACGACCTTGACATGATCGTTAAGCTATCCATGATGGGTTCAAAAATACTTATTCTTTTATTAAGGTTGATATCAAGATTGTATTAACTCCATTGAGACACAATATGACGACAACCGAGATAAGCAAGCATCAATATCAAAGTCAAGCCCAAAGGCAGAGAAATTTAGTTATTTTCAAAAAAAAGGACTTGGTTAGGGTTCATTTAAGACGAATGATTTCAGTAGTCTCATTTTCAAAAAAAGGGACTTAATTAGGTTTTTCCAACCCGGGAAGAATGATGCGGGAGCATATGCCAAATAAGGGTATTTTAGGTATTTCCATAATAAGCTTTGTGCTTATTCCCTCTAAGCTCTTTATTTTAAGGATAAGAGGTAGTTATATTTTTAACTTGGCCAGATGGATTCTTGGTTATTCTCACCATAATAAAATTATTAACCTCGCCACATTTAATGATCCTTATTGTGATTATGTTTGTATATACCAGGTAAAAGTATTTTTAACTTCTAACACTTAATTTTCAAAGATAAAACTAAAAGATTTAAAATACAATAGAAAAAAAAATATTTTCTAAATTTTGACTAAATTGGCGTATAATGTTTGTGTAAATATTATAAAATTGTCATCACGTCACTCCTATATTAATTTTAAACTTTGATTTGTATAATTTGTTTTTCATAAACACCTATAAAATAAGAAAGTTAGAAGAAATAATAATAATAATAATATAAACTTAAATTGGCTTATAGATAACTTAATTTGCAAAATTTTGTTTTCATTAATTTATTTAAATTTGATTTTTAATTTATCTATAAACTAGAAAATTATTTTTTTATTTTTATTTTTTATAATTAAATTATTCTAAATTCATTCACAAGTTAATTTCTTATTTTCAAATTATTCTCTACAATTTTTAATGCATTCTAGTATAGTTCTAAAATATCTCATTTTAAGTTAATAACACCCTAAAGAAAAACGTGCATAGTATTGGTAGTGATGAACATTAACTAAGAAGCTAATAGCAATGAAGCAATGGAAAAGGGTGATGATAAAGATTATGATCTCAAAGTTCATTGTATTTGACTAAGTTTGTTTGAAGTAACAAGTGTTATAGTAGTAGTACCTGTACTATTTTTGTATTAATTGAGTGAGTGGTATCCAAAAATTGTGCATTGACTAAGAAATAATTGAAGTGGGAAGAGAAGAGAGATGGAATACCAACCGACACACTTAGTGGCAGAGAGATAGATCCCTCTTGGTAAGGCTCCCCCATCCCAACACTCCACCTGCCGTGTAAGAATGCACTTCCAAATACATTTAATTTTAGTAAAAATATTTTTTAATTTCTTTCTTTCTTAAGAATTTAATTCTTTATTTTTATCTCTTTATTATTTGAAAAAAAAAAACAATATTATCTTTTTTTCTAACTTAAAATTCACACTTCACATACCAATAATTCAAGAAGTATTGGATTCGATTATCTTAAACAAAATCTTGGATTTAAACATGTGAATTACAAAAAAATGTAATTGAAAAGTGAGATCTCACTAGGAGTGATCATCATTTTGACAGAATTTAATTATTAATGAATTTGATAAATATTTTGTAAGAATATATAGTTAGAAAACATATATCGTACCAAATTATACATCGTAACCATGTCAGGTAGAATTCTTTAAATATATAAGACTAAGTTATAGTTTGTAAATAATAAAGGGAGTACAAAAAATTAACATAATTTTATTTTTAAATAATATTCACTTTATAAGATGATGTTAGACTTATTGAAAATCTATCATAGTTTTAACTTAATAAGATGATGTTATAGTTATTGAGAATCTATCATAGTTTTAAGTTATTTGGAGTTATTATGTGAATGTGATTAGACCATCCATAATTTATCCAATATCATGTTTGAGATATTTATTTTTTAATAAGAAAAAATGTTTTAGAGATTTTATATAGACTAAAAATATAATTAATTTATAATTTATAATATATAAGTAAATGACAAATCTCATCTTATGAGTTTTAGAGTTAAACTTAAATTTTACTATCTTAATATGGTATCATCCTTTAATATGATATTAGACTTTATGATGGTCTAGTTTTGAGCTTATGATATCACTATCTATTAGGTGAAGATTTAAACTTAATAAATTTATTTTTTTTATAATTGAGTTAGGCTTAAAATTACACTACCTTAATATAGTATTAAAGTCATTTTTAATATGGTATCAAAATAATTAAGAGTCTATCCAAGTTAAAATTTGTGTCTATAGGCCTCCTTGATTCTCAGACTGGAGGTTTACCAGCATAAGAAAATGTATTAGAGGTTTCACAACAACTAGAGATAAAAATAAATTATACTATATAAGTAGAAACAAACATCACCTTGACAATTGATTTAGAGGGTTGAGTTAAGCTTACATTGATAAAATTATGATAGATGGATTTATATATGTTTAGTTTTAATTTTTTTTAAAGAAATATATTTTTTGTGTTTTATGCATTTGTTTAATCTGCTTATTTTAAAACTAAATTATTTTCTACTTTTTTTAATATTTTTTTTTATCATTTTCTTGAATAAGTGATTTCAGAAACTCTTATTTTAACTTTAAATAAACTAGCTCAATATTCAAAATTATTTCAAATGACTTAATTGATTAAGAGTATTTTAATTTTTTTATATTTATAATTGCATTATTAAAAACCTGGTTAGAAAATTATTAAATATCTTTGAAGATGGCATATAATGCTCTTTTAATAATTTTAAGTGCCTTAAAAATAACACATTATATTAGACATCTAATATCTTCTTGATGTTTTCTTTGACATCTATATTTATATTTGTTCCTGAATCATTATAATAAATTATCACAGAAAATATAGAAGAGTAAGTTATTGAAACAAGTTTTCAACATACAAGAAAATATACCAAAAATGAAATATTTTTAATTAAAAATTCACAAATAATTTAATTTCATCAACACAGACATTTAAAAACCATATAGATCACACATGGAAATGGAATATCAATCGACACCTTACGAAATATTTACATTAAACATGTCCTGTAAAAGACTAACATATAATTTAATACAGACTTAGACTAACAAACAAACATAAGAATAATAGATTAGAGTAAGTAGATTACAATCCAAGTCCTACATCTACATATGTCATAGTGTAGAAGAAATCCTCCTCTCAACTTCTCACCACTGATTTCTTATTTTGTGAGAGTTAAACTATCAACAAAGCAAGAGAATTTATGTTATAACATAAGTGTCTTTACTTAATATACACTTTAACAATAGTTCACATATCATCTAAGATTTGTAACCCCAAATTCATACAAGTATAGTCCTTTTCAATAATCATTCTCATATAATATAACTCATTTAAACAAAATAACAAATCAATTAAATATACAAATTAATATTCATTCTACATTTATATTAAGCATTTACATTCAATCTATTAAAGTAAGGACAAGAAAGAAGAATTTTTTATTTAGCTTGAGCCAAATTTACCTTTCTTGAAAAAAAAAAAATTTTTTATTTGAGAGGAAGGGTTGAGTTTTAGCTCCATTTTTGCTTGAACGAAAAATCATTTACTTCAACAAAAACAAAGCCAAGACGAAAAGTGAATTTTTTTCTATTTTAGCTTAAAAAAAATCAAATTCATACAAAAGAACCAGGATTTATTTTCAAAATTTTTATTCAAAACCACTTTAATATATACAAGTTTCAAACAATTCAAAATGATCAATACAATCCATAATTTGCTTAAACATCATCCTTGATCATTCAAATTAAATATGTATTTTCATTCATACCAAAATTCATAAACTAATATATGAAAAGTTATAGGAAACTAACTCTACTCATCTAAATCTTATTCAAAACTCAATTTAAGAAATTTTATACTTTAACATGCATAATCTAACTAGTATATCAACATCTCATAAGAACATCCGATTCATAATATTTGAAAACAATCCTCTGTTAAAAAAAACTCAATTAACATTCTCATTCAATTTTAAGCATTCAAATTTGTTTTACACAAAATATAATTCTTATACAGAAATCAAGATACTGTGACTAAGTCACTTTCACATCCACATTATCTATATTAAAGTTAATTAATATATATATATATATATATATATATATATATATATATATATATATATATATATATATTTCTTTATATGTAATTAATAACTTCCAACTCAAATAAGAGAATTTTTCAAAATATAGAAATTTAAAGTAAAGTATTTAAACATAACAAAATTTTAACATAAGTTTAATCAAGTTCATAGTCTCAACTATCTCTACCAAGATTATGGTAGATTAAAAAAAATCTACAAAGTAAAAAAAAAATTACTTTGATTAAAAAATTTATTAATTAAAAATGATTCTTAATTCTCAACTATTACAAGATATATTACAAGATATTTTCACATTTAAGAAAAATAAAATTTCAAGGAATGAAATTAGAAAAATAAAAAAGATTGTTAAAAAAGAAAAGAAAAAAAATAGATAAAGTGAAGAGAGTCAGAAGAAAATAAAAGACCTTACATTTTTTTAGTATTGTCATGTCATCAGTACGATTTTAATAAAAAAAAATACTGACTCATTTGACGAAAAAAACAAATTAAAAATATTCATAATAATAACTGAAATTAAAAAAAAACTATTTATCAATTTGAATTCATCAAATTTGCGAAAAATTTCAATTTTAAAAATAATGAGTACTGAATTAGATTGATTTGATTCCGATAAGATATAACTAATATGAAAATTCGTTTCTTTAATATAATTTTTCAGTTACTCAATCTTGCATGTGATTATACTATGATTTAATCAATATTATTTAGTTTAAGTTATAATTATGTAGATATGTAAAATATTGGGCAGAGGAGAATGAAAATATTTTTGTTTATGAATAAATTATCTTACCCATTGGTATATTATTGTTAGTAGTAATGAACATTTATTTAAAATGAAAATGAAAAACAATTGTGAAAAGGGAATTGTTGCCGACAAAGGAGAAGATCGAAATCTTGGTAAGTGGTCCTTAACTTTATCCAAATGCAATGCAATTCCATGAAATTTGACATTGTATTTTGGTGAATTCGCATCTCATTTTGGATTCCCAACCACTAACATTAGAAACACTCACACTTTTATAATGTTGTCCTCCACCGCCTTTGTACCTCTTTCTAATATTAATATTGATTGGTTGCTATACCAAGTTCTATCCTACTATCATCATCATTACTCACCTTAAAAAATTAAAGTTTTTTAGTTTAAAGTTTAATAAATTTTTTATAATTTATTTTGTTCAATTTAACATTTTACCCGTGAAAAGAGTAATCCAGCTTCAATTTTAAAAAATATAACAATATCATATCATTTTTGTTCAATTTTAAATACTTTAAAAATACAATTTTAAAAATCCTGTTCTTCAAAGTGTGTGAGAATCTCACAATATCTAGTGAGATAATGGATTATATAATTTATATAATAAAGTTTTATTTATATGATAATAAAATTATCAAACATAATTAATTCATCTATTATCTCATATGTCCGTAAAATATAAAAAAAAATAGGAGAAAATGAGAGTTTATTAGTCCAAAATCGAATAAACAAAAAGTGACACTATCTAATAAAAAAATAATTTAAAAAATAAAATAAATGATTCAAGAAAAAAAGTTATAAAAAATAAAATTTTACTAAAAGATTTTTATTTTTCCAATTGACTACTAAGGAGACACGGGATTAGTCTTATTTATATTATTCTACGGATCATTATATATTTTTAATTAATTGAAGATAATTCTACACTCCTCTTATATACCTTAATAATATATAAAGGTATTTTAGTAAAAGTATTTAGACTTTAGATTATTTTAGATATAATGTAAAATGTCAACTTTATTTTTAACACTTTCTCTTAAGTTTTTTTTTTTTGGATATTAACCTGAGTTTCGTATAAAGAAACTCGAAAGAAGCTTTAGAAAGTGATTTTGTAAAAAAATGTTTGCAATATTTTCCTTACTTTACACTTTTAATGCGTCGATGTTGTTGTCAAGAACCTTTTATCTAATAAAGTGATATTTGATCTTAATATGTTTTGTTCTTGCATAAAATACTAGATTATTTGTGAGCTTGAAAGCACTCTGATCATCTCTACAAAGTGTAGTTGGCTTAGTTAGAGGATGATATAGATTGTTGGTAGAACTTTGAAGCCAAAAAAATTCTTGAGCAATAAGAATAACAACTTTATACTCTGCCTTTGTAGTTAACAAGGAAATTGAATTTTGTTTCTTACTACACCAAAAAATACTTATACCGCCACTAAGAAATACATACCTACCTTCAATCATCAAGTATAGCCAAAATCAGTGTCGGTGAAACGAACTATAGAGGAGGTAGCTTTCTTTTTGAAAAATAACCCCATATCAAGAGTTGAGTTCACATATTTCAAACTCCTTTCTACTGCTTCTAAGTGAGTTTTTCTCAGTGATTGCATAAACTTGCTAACCAAACCAATTGAAAAGGCAATATTGGGTCTTGTGATAGTTAAATATAGAACACTACCGACAAGATCATGGTAAGGCTACGAATTCGCCAAAAGTGATCCTTCTTCACGCCTTAATTGAATGTTTGCCTCAAGTAAATTTGAACATCTTTTTCTTGATTCATCCCAAATTGTTCAACTAACTTCTTGGCATAACTTTCTTGAGAAAGAAAGATACCATTTGCCAAGTTTGTCCCCTTTAAGCAAGAAAGTGATGTAGCTCCCCCAACTTCTTAATATCAAATCTGATGGGCAACTCATTTTGAAGTTTTTTCAACTTATGTTGCATGATATCCTATTATTATCATATATCCACATACAACAACACAATCAGATGCAAGCTTCCTTGTTTGTTGACAAACAAGCTGAAGTTTGAATCCGAAGCCTGATAGTCACAAAATTATAAATATTGAGATTTTACCATACCATGCCCGTGGAGCTTGCTTGAGCCTGTAGAGAACCTTTTAAACTTGCACATTTAATTAGCATGAGAGTTAGAAACATAACCTGGAGGTTGCTCTACATAGATGTCTTTATCCATCTCCCTGTATAAGAACACATTCTTCATATCAAGTTGCCATAATTTACAATCATGGAATGCTGCTAAGGCCAATACCATGCGAACAAATAATCCTGGCTACGGGGTTGAAAGTTTCTTCACAGTCTTCTCCATATTTCTGAGAGAAGCATCGAGCCACCAACCACATTTTATATCTTTCAACATCCCGTTCGATTCTCTTTTGATTTTGTATATTCATTTACAAAAAATTAGTTGTACATCTTTTGGCTTGGAAACAAGGCTCCAAGTTTATTTTTCTCAAGTGCCTTCATTTTAGGATCCATTGTAAGCTCCTATTCTTTGTTTCTTTTTACTTCTTCAAAGGTACGGGCTTTCTCATCATCAATGGGACCTACAAAGAAGCAAGAATATGTGTTTATAAAATTTTCATCTTTGTAACGTAGAGGTTTAACAGTGATTCTTTGTGGCCTCTCGGATCTAGTTGCATTGGTTTATTTTTCTGGACATTGCAACTTTAATTGTTAAGTGTTTGAACTCCCTCTTTCACCTTGCTTCTCTGAAGGATTATCAATTATGCCCAATTCTATAATTTTAGGGGTTGAATTTGTAGCTTCCTTTTTGGTTAGTTATCGTTCCTTCATAATATAGTGAAATTTCATAAAAAACAACGTCTTTAGAAATAACAAAAAGGCAAGCTTTTAGATCCATACACTTCTAGTCTTTCTTCCTTTCGTCATACCAACCAAAATACAGTTTCTTGCTTTTGCATCAAGTTTAGTTCTTCGAGATGTGGGCAAATGAACATAACAAACAAATCCAAAAACTTTAAAATGTTATACAATTTTTCTTTAAAGATAAGTTCATATAGTGATTTCATGTTCAAAATTAGAATCTTCCTTTCATTATCGAATAATATTAGAAATAAAAGTTATTTTCATATTTAATTAAAAGTGCATCATAATAAATTTATTTAAAAAAAAATACTAAGCATGAATGTTTCTATCATCATCTTCAAGAGATACAAGGAAAAGAAAAAAAAATGAAAGGCTTCATCATGTTGAAGAAAAGTCTAACGAAAACGAACAAAAAAGAGAAGTTCTAGTTCTTCTTAAAATTGTATAATTCTAAACAATATCCGTTTTTTTTTTTAATTGTAAGAAAATCTCAATGGAACATTCAAAAAATCATAATAATTAAATATTATCATTTGAAAATTTTAACTACGTACTAATTCACATTTTGGATTTTTGAAAGGAGATTGAAACATAAAGTTTTTATCCTATGAATAAGTGTGTAGTCTATTACTAGAGATTACTTTGTTGGTCCATTGTGTATTAATTACATTATAGACCTCTCACACTGAAGGTGGCACCAATTATGAGTGACACCATAAAGATTGATGGTGGTGATGGATGGAACCTTTTTTGCTTTCTCAAAGAATCATTCATATTTTGGGTTGGATTCTTTTCATTATTTTCATACAAACATTATATAATTAATGTCCATTGTCGCACCCATCACTCACGATGCACCCGTCACACCTTGTGATGGAACCTTCTCTGTCTTTCACCCACCGTGATTCATAGCTTTTCTGTTTTCACATGTTTTTCCTAATTTATTAGGTCTATATCATTCAAATTTGCAATATTGAATTCCCACGTTAAGTGACACAAATAAACAAATCAATAAACAAAAAGAAAAAAATGTATTTATTTCTCTAGATAAAATAGTATCATCAATTAAGATTCGAAACTGTAAGCAATTTAAATATATCTTTTTAAAGTATTTCTAAAAAAATAAACTAAATTATAATTTTTAAAATAAACAATATCTTAAATATAATAATTAACCTAATAATATTATTTTAGTAAATTTAAGATTAAAATAATATTGGTTTGATATTTTAAGATGGAAATACATTATATATTATATAATTTTTGTATGGATGAGTTAATTCATAATTAGTGACAATATCATGTTTGATAAAGTTGTTATATAAGACAAGTATTAAAAATAAGGAAGCTTTCACTAAATTAATTATAATTATGTTTTGATAAACTTTTTTCTTGTAAAAGATAGATATATATGTTCACTTTATAAATTTTTTAACTTATATATAAACTAACTTTAGTTTATTGGAAAAAGATTATTTTATATCGTTTTATTTTTTATAAGTATTTATACAAAAAAAAAAAGCCCTAAAAAAGAGTTTATATCTACCACTCAAAGTGTCTAAGGATACTCTCAATCGATCGTGTTGCCTGACTCATAGTTTGGCTTGGACTTTTCTTCTTTTCATTTATTAAAGTGCTCTGAACTATGAAACTTATAGCCACCAATTGGGTATAATTCCCTTCTCTTTACTAGAACATCTTCATATATAATAATATGATAGAAACTAATTTTTGGAGTATCTTTTTAACCGACCAAACGAATAGCTTTTATAATGTAAATAAATGAGGGAGAATCCAACGACATACTTTGTATAGTTTATACATAAGGGATACCAGTTTGTATTTTGTCTTGTTCGTTTTGGTGAACAAAATTATATGTTATCACTATTTTAATTAATTTTCATCAATCATACTTTTAAAACAGTGATTTGTAGTGGTGGCTCTGTATTAATTTTGGTCGGTCACCAATTTTGGAACATTTTCAGTTAATTTGTTCTGTTTCGTGTGTGAATGGGACAGCTCTATTACCTTTTTTTTCTCTAATTTTTATACATTATATATATATATATATATATATATATATATATATATATATATATATATATATAAAATATATATATAAATATATAAAAAAAAAAAAAAAAAAAAAAATATATTTTTTTTTTATTTTTTTT
>Ga0099824_1010440_pt1 | contig 10943 bp, 5 predicted proteins | sample SiratrowhiteBW_FD_76837 | JGI IMG/M metagenome (GOLD analysis project Ga0099824, IMG submission 76837) | Root nodule microbial communities of legume samples collected from California, USA - Siratro white BW | ecosystem: Host-associated > Plants > Roots > Nodule | place: USA: California... | reverse complement strand
AACTCTAAATCCGGTTTGCAAACTTGCCTTATCTTGTTTTTGGTTTTCCATAATTTTTCCTAATAAACTATGGTGGCGACTCCTCTGTTTTGAAAACGAAAATTATTTTTTGTTCGCCGTCCCTGTCGTGACCCCGGTTGCGACACAAAGAATATGATAACATGAAAGAATGTTTTTTTATTGAATGTGTATCTTTTTGTTTACAATAGCTCACTTAATATAAAATTCTAGAAAACTAAATATGGAAATTATTCTAAATAAATACATATGATATTATCTGATATTCTATTGATATTCTCTGATACTCCCTTGATTATCTTTGATATTCTAGATATTCTAACTGATTTGTTTCTTTGATACTTCATTGATTATTTCTCTGATATTCTTACCGATATTCTCTTTATTATCTCTGATATTCTACTAATTTGATTTGTTCCCATAATAATAATATTCTAACACTCCCCCTCAAGGTGAGCAGTGGGATCACCAATGCTTAGCTTGGTGAGGACACAGGTAAATGTTTTGCCTGTAACAACTTTGGTGAAAATGTCTGCCAACTGGTCTTCTGACTTTCCAAACGGAAGCTCAATACTGTTATCCTCAATCTTCTCCTTGATTGAGTGTTTGTCCATTCAATGTGCTTGGTTTTGTCATGTTGTACAGGATTTTTTGTTTTCATAGCTTATTGTGATTCGCCCTTCTTACTGGCTTCATGAACTGTTTTGGAAATAAAAAAAGCTCTTGCAATGTCTGTCACTCCTTCTCTAGTTATCTTCACATGATACCTGGAATTCTGAGAAACATGTTTTGGAGAATATCGATCAGGTGGTACCCCTCTGTTTCTTCTTGGAGGAATTGTGAAAGGCTCTGGTTTTGGCGTTAACCTGTCACTGTTAGTGACTTCATTCATAACAGGAGACAACTCAGTAAGAAGTGTGAAAGGCTCTGGTTCTGGTGCTAACCTGTCATTAATAGTGACTTCATTCATAACAGGAGACAACTCAGTAGAGTGAAAATCACTTACCTCTTGTTGGACATTCTCAGAAGGATCCTCATTGGTTGTGTTGGTCCCTCCTACGTTGACAGAGACATGCTCGTTGGCTCCATCTACTTGCTATTTTAGAACAGTTTCTTGGCAACTAAGGTTACTTAACCAACTTCGTGGTTCACTAATTTTCTCCCCCTGAACATCAAAGTTGGATACTAAAAAAATATTCTGATTCTAAAAAATCACAATCCATAGTCACATATACACGGTTAATGATTGGGTTATAACATCGATACCCCTTTTGATGTGTAACATATCCAACAAAGACACATTTTTCAGCACATGGATCAAATTTGGTTTTGTTATATTTGGGAATATGAACGAACACAGAGCACCCAAAAACTAGTGGTGGTAACATTTGGACAGGAGGGATATTAGTCTGAGTAGCTAGGATATGTACATGTGTTCTGTGGTTAAGGATCTGGGAGGGTAACATGTTCAAAAGATAGGCCGAGGTAGTAACAGCTTCAGGCCAAAACCATGTTGGAACCTGTACATCAAAAATCATGGCCCGAGTCATCTCTAGTAGCTTACGATTTTTCCATTCTGCTACACCATTATGTTGGGGTGTGTTTGGACAGGAAGTTTGATGAATTAAACCATTTTCTCTGAAAAACTCTTGCATTGATTTGTTAACAAATTCTTCATCATTATCTGGTCTAAGTACTTAGATTTTCTTGCCAAACTGAGTCTGAATCATTTGATAGAATGCATAGAACTAATCAGGTACTTCAGATTTGTGTTTAAAAAAATATACTCACGCCATGCGAGAGAAATCGTCCACAAATAACAAAAAATACTGAAATTGATTATCATGGGAATTAGGCGGTGGACCCCACATATTAGAATGTACTAATGAAAAAGCAAAATTGACTTTATTGTTGTTGGGAGGAAAAGTAACTTTATGATTCTTTGCCCATATACAAGTTTCACATTTGATGGGCTTAATGTTACTAGTAAATAAACTAGGAAATAAAATCTTAAGGTACCCAAATGAAGAATGACCCAAACATCTATGTCATAACCAGAGTTGCCTTGTAACCGTTCCGTGAGCAAGCATAGTCCTCATAAACGTAGTAAAGACCTCCACGTTCAGTACCACGCCTAATGATCTCCTTCGTAAGAATATCATGTAAAAGGCAAAAAGTATGAAACATGAGAACCACACAATTCAACTCCTTTGTAACTTGGCTTATAGAAAGTAATTTTGATGATAGTGCTGGAACATAGAGACAATTTTCTAATTTTAATTTTTTTGAATAAACAATTGAGCCCTCTCCTTGGACCGCAACTAATTCTCCAATGGCTGTCTCAATATGAGTTTTAACAGGTGTGGAGAGATTGTTAAAATCATGAGGATCATGGGTCATGGTGTCAGTTGCCTCACAATAAAAAATCCACTGATCAGATTTTCCTGGGCTGGTATCCTTCTCTCTTTTTTTACCTCAATGAGTGATTGCGACTCTTCCATGAACGACTTGCGGTTTTGCTTCTTCCTCTCTTCTGGTGTCACCATTACAGTTACTAGTGGTTTGCGGGATGTCCACAACAGTGACAGCCTTGCGATTTTTTTTTTAAAATCTTCCCACCATTCGGAATAACCCACGATTTTGAAACAAGTCTTCTTGGTGTGTTTCTTCATTCCGCAATGAGTACAATGAATGTGGCTTTTGTCTTCCTTATCTCGTTGTGATGGACATCGTCCGACAGTTTCTGGATGACTCCATCCTTGTCCCTGTTCCGGTGGTCTGTTTCTTGCAGTTAAGCCGATTTCGACCTCCCCTAATGATGTGTTTTCTTCGCTACTGGTGGTAGGCTTTAGAATTTGGAGTGGGGCCGCCTCTCTTCGGACAACAACATAAGTGGACTCTACTGAAGGGGTCTTCTTTTGTATCAAAAGATCTCTTCTGATGACTTCAAATTTTTTATTTATTCATGTTAGGAACTGATATAATCTTTGTTCTTGTTTAATTTTATTGAAGGTTGCAATATCATCTAAGCATTTCATAGGGTTCGGTTGCTTTCTGTCAATTGCTATCCATATAGCTTGTAATTTGTTCCATAAATCCTCTAAGATATCCTTTCCCTGTTCTGTGTGTTTGCTTTTTAGTGTAAATCATAGATTTGCATTGGGTCTATGCCGCTTCCATAGGTAGTAGCCAATCCCTCCCATAAAGCCTTGGCGGTTGGGAACTGGGAAACATTGTTTATCAAACTAATCTCAATATTTTGAATTAGCCAGGTGAAGACAGTTTGGTCTGCATGTTCCCATTTTTCATATGTTGGTTCAACTCTTCTTTCCTCTGCCACCGATAGCTTTCTTCATGAGTGTTGCCCACAATGGATAATTGTCTCCATTTAATTTAAAATCAATTGACAAATTTTCAAGATTGGATTGTATTTACTAAATCCCTAGGCCATTACAAAGCATATTTGCAATTCGCAAAGTTAGCTCATCAGTAATGGTTGAGGAGTTATTTTGGTTTTGATTCATGTTGTTGCCAATTTCATCATCTGAAATGATATTTTTGGTGTTTTGGTGAGCTGTGAGGGGGTAATGGAACAATGATGTTGGTTTTTAAGTTTCCAGGATCTAACACTGCTCTGATACCATCTTACGATGGTATCGAGGGTTAAGAAAGGTTGGACAAGGATATGATAATTATGAACAAAAAAGAATAAAAAAATATGATAACATGGAAGAAGGTTTTTTTTATTGAATGTGTATCTCTTTATTTACAATAGCTCACTTAATATAAAATTCTAAGAAACTAAATATGGAAATTATTCTAAATAAATACTCTGATATTTTCTGATATTCTACTGATATTCTCTGATATTCCCTTGATTATCTTTGATATTCTAACTGATTTGTTTTTTTGATATTCCCTTGATTATCTCTCTAATATTCTTATCGATATTGTCTGATATTCTCTTGATTATCTCTTATTTGATTTGTTTTCATAATAATAATATTCTAACATAGACAAAGTTTTTTTTTTCTTATTTTGTTACGCTGAAAAAGAAATTCACTTCTCCAAATATTAGAAACTATATAAGAATAAATGGATACTTTTTAGTTTGAAGATACGTAAAAATTTAGATAAAACCTAAATAGTCAAAGTTCGTATCTAAAATGGAAAATCATATATTTTTTTCAGAAAATAATCTTTAAATCAGGAGCAAGCTGCAATTTTCAAGTTTTAGATGCAAAATTCTGTCAAAAGGAAAGTTTTAAATATAAAATAATCCATATATGGAATAACTTTCACTTGCGATTAATGTAATTATAACATGAAAGAGAAGAAAAAGCAACCTAGAAGAAATAATCGAACTAGCAGATCAACAAAAATAACACCACCAAAGAAAGTAAGAATCTAAGAGGGATTTACCAGGGCACAAATTTAGCATAAAATACAACATTCTAGACTCAAAATGAATTAAATATAACTATTTTTGATAGAAGGGTGGAAGGAAGGGATGCATTTTGTTTTCTTTTTGCATTATTGTACGATATAGATAGAGTTGATTCGATGGCCTATAGGAAGAAAAATAAAGTTTAGGCCTAGTTGTTATTTGTACTAATGACAAGAAAAGGAATTGAAAGGAGTGACTGACTACCCACCCTCTCATTTTCAATAAAAAAGAAAATTGAAATTGTTTTGTCCTGCTGCCTTGTTCAAAATAGGAAAGATGCTTCAAAAGTCTAATAAAGATAAGAATCGAGCCATTTTAGGAAAAAGATTATAGTACTAAAAACCACATGTTTTTTCTTTCTCTTCCTAATGGCTTTTGAAACCACGTGGAAGGGGTATATATATATACACCTCAACTTGGCTGTCACTTACCTATCTTTTCACTCTAGTTGGCTTTTGGATATAATGATACATATAAGCACTTCATTGAGTACTAAGGGAGAAAGAAGTAAAAGCATGTCTACTTTGACATGATTAAAGAACTTTTCAGAGTTAAGTTCTCAGGATTCCAACTGGGAGAAAGAGATTTGTACAAACGTGGACATAAAGAAGCATAAGAATGCATCAGGACAAGATGCAAGCTTTGAAATGAAGGATTGAGTTGAAGCATAATATCAAGGTCATTTTAATAAATTTTAAAGATTCTCATCTAGTTCTAAGAAAGGCATAATCAAATTAAATTAAGAATAAGATATCTTTCAAATGAGTTGGTGTGTACAGAATTAAGGAAGTTCTCAGTAAAAAACTATGCAGGTTGAGAATTCTACATAAAGGACTCATTTTTTAGACTTGGAAGATTGCAAGCCTCTACCTTTATTTTAGTTAAAGTTTATTATCTTATGCGACACTCATTTCCTTAAAAATTCCTATTCTCACGAGTTTTTAATGAGACTAGTTGAAATTTAAATTTAAATATTTTGTTTTGATGCTTACAGAATAAATTATTTTATATAAATAACTCTAATAAAATTAGAGTATAGTTTTAGACCTTTTAATAATTTTATTTAAACAACTCTAGCATGACTAAAATTTAAATTTAGAATGAATTAACGTTAATCATTCTATTTGACTGACTCTAATATGATTAAAGTCTAGCCTTAAACCTAACTAAGGTTGACTATTTTAATTGAACGATTTTAGTATGGTTAGAATCTAGTTTTAATCCGAACTAAGATTGATCATCTTATACGAACGATTCTAGCATGGGTCGAGTCTAATCTTAGACTAAACAAAAGCTGATCGTTCTATATAAATATCTTAATAAGAATTAGAGTTTGATCTATATATTAACACGATCATCGTAAGTCGATTGAGTTATTTTGATAGGAATGAATTCTTGATCATTATTTTTTTAACATTTTCTTTTAAGTTGGGGATTCGAAAGAGTGGTCTCCATCTTGTGTGAAGCTATAACCACCTTGCTTATTCTTTTTAACATATTTTTGTTTTATTTTTAGACTTTCACCTCTTTGAATTGTCAATTTATTTTTTTTTTTTTTTGAAAATGATCATTTGATTAAATGCCTAAAGAGATAGTTACAATATTTGAGAATCAAAAGTTCAAATTAAATCATAAAATAAAATATATATCGAAATAAACTTTTAGATTTAATACTCAGGTTTCAACTAATTAGCCGTATTAAAAATAAAATAAATATAATAGATGTCACAATGATGAAAATACCTTCTACATTTATAATTAAATAGTTTCTATTTTTAAAAATATTTTCCAAAACATAAATTTCACACTTTGAAAAATATTTTCTAGAATTTATAGAAAATATTTTCTATGTAAATTTTACATTTTAGAATATGTTTTCCAAAAATAGATTTAAAAAAAACATTTTCCAAAACAAAATTTATATTCTAAAAAATATTTTCTGAAAATAAATTCAAAAAATATTCTGGAACATAAAATATACAGTCTGAAAAATCTCTTCCGAAAATTACTTTTGCAAAACACCTTATATGAAAATTTTGAAATAAAATATCAAGGACATTTTTAATATTTTTGAAATTGATGGGGTGCAGAAAGTTCTCACCAGAAAGAAATGGAGTAAATGTTCAAAAGCAAACATTGGACTCATTTAATGAGGCCCAGTTCCATGAGCGAACCTTCTACACGCAACACAACCAAAAAAGAAAAAAAACACCGACGAGTTCATTTCGTATATTAAGTTTTAATATATTCCATGTTTACATTTTATTGTTATTTGTATTTTTAGCAGTTTAATAAATCCAACATATATTAAAAAAAACCACCTTACCATGACTTATTATAGAAAATGTAATTAACCCTGATTCGCTTGAGATTCACTAAATCTTTTTCAGTTGAGTAATGGGATAATACATTTCCTTTTTAAAATAGATTTGTTTTTTAAATGATTAAGATATGTTGATCTTTTATTTATAAATGAAGTACATAAAAATCTCAATTTCATTAATTTAATTAAAGGTAACCTGAATTACTAGCTCGTTTTAGAGAGGATTTGAATTTCATTTTCCATTTTTAAGATATAATCATAATCAGAATAGCTACCATGTGGCTGAAATGGTATTATATATAGTAACTGTTTTTTTGCATAATAGTGGTTCAGTGGAATTTTATATTCTAAATATTTATTATCACTTATGAATAAATTTTGATAATTATATTATTGGTTGATGCATTGCATTCATCATGGACGTAAAGCGGAATGCAATTTTGTCAAATTGCATTTAAACTAGACATATAATCAGGGAAATGGATGCTAGCCTAGTAAAGCTGGTTGCTAGTGTTTGTGTAAATGTTTTCTTTAATTGTTTTTTTTTTTATCAAACACAAGTTATTTAAAGTTGTTTTTACTCTAACTCAAATCTAATTGAACTCAAAATCAGTTTTACAATATATTTGAAATTAAGAATGTCAGCATTTATTTAAAACGTGCGTGTTAATAATATCACTACTCTGAGACATGACGGTGTAAGGCATGCAAGTCAAAGGCCGCAACAACCAAAGCCATGGACATTATTAATTTTATCTTTCTAAATGTAATTAATTATAACATCTTTCTCATCTGCTTAATCAAGTTCAAACTTTCTGTTGGTTTTGCATGCAAAAAATATGAACTGCAGTATTATTTTTCAATGACATATCTTCTTCTGTATAAGGTACTGCTAGAAACTGAAAGATGCTCTAAATGCCTCCAAGGCTGCAGTACTTATTAGAAGGAATTGTAGCATACTTTTGTACTAGCATTAGTTGGAGTATAGTTGTGTACACAAGTTTGAGGTTTTGGACTAACATCAATCAATACCTGTTAAAATTCTGGCCTTCTTTCACTGCAAGTTGCACTAATTTATGCATCAAGGGATCTGGAAAAGTTATATACATATCTGAAACTTCAACCACAAGACTGGCATGTACATGCACTATGCAGATAATTCAGAATGTTCTCGAGGTTGGACACCTCCAATGTTTTTTTCCATAGCTTTCTTTGACTCCTTAGAATGGAGACTGCCCTTAAAAACCGAAAAGACTCGTGGAATTTCTCATTATAGTCTTTTCCATATCTGTGTGGTGTAAATTTGATGTGTTCAAAAAGAGTTAGTCATGTTACCGGTATTAATGATACTTTTTTCACATTTTGATGCAATTTTTTTTTTGAAATTCCCATCATGGTTAAAAAAAAAATTATTCCCAGAAATAAATTGTGTTAAGTTTTCAAAAATTTCATTATGAAAAATAGTAAAATCGTGTTATTGTGACACGATTTTAAAAAATTTAACTGAAATCGTGTCACATACATAATTTTAGTATAATAAAATTAAACTTAAATCATACTACATCAACATCATTTAATACTTAAAATCTAGCTATAATGATATATATTTCATTCTGAATTAACTGAAATTTGCTATAATAACACGATCTCTTCCTAATAAAATTATATCAACTTTACGATTTACCTATATTGAGAATTAAAAAGAAAATTGGCATTATGAGAATTTTGAAAAAAAAAATTGTACTAGACAGAATAAAAAACCTATTAATGACGATATAATCTTAAGGAAGAACAGTGACTTAGAAACTATTGATGAAGATATTTCCTAGCTGGCTAGGAACATTTTCCAAAAAATATGAAAATGAGGTTTAATTACGTTAGTTGACTATGTTTCCTACAATATATCTGTTAGGTCCAAAAGTGTCTTTCAGAGATCACAATAACAACTCCGTAGGTAATGGTCTTATCAACAAGGTAACTTCTCTTAAGGTCAATCACGAGGATAACAACATATGCTTTCTGAAATTCTGGATTTTCAAGAAGTTGCTATGGCGTTTGCTTTAAATGGAATTCAGAGGCTATAAACATGCTTGATAAACGTATTTACGACGGAAGTGTGATCGTTAAATATAATGTTTTTGGATGGGCCTTTTTTCTTCTCTATTATCAAAACTTTTGATTCTGGTATTGTTATTTGTTCTTGGATTGAGGTTGTTCTGAGTTCTACTAAACAATCTTTCTCTATTCATATCTGGTTTGTAAAAGGGATGTCAAACAAGGAGATTTCTATGCCTTTACTCGTAAGCTTTGCAGGAGAGGTTCTTAACAGAGATATTTCGTCTTTGAAGGATCATAAGAAAATTCTTCTCATGTCTGCTCCAAAACGTGTCCAAAAGGTATTGAAACTGCCACTATATCTTTGTATTGTATATAGTCTCCGATAGATTGTTTCGTGATTTTATGGGTCTCTTCACAGCTTGCGAACAAGTTCTTGGTCAAATAATTAGTCCTTTTAAATATTGTTTCTACACGGGTTCTTATGTTAATTCATTTTAAATGCTTTAAACATCTTCTTGGCCCTTTTTACAAAGCTTCTTTTTTATGAGATTCGTGATAACGTTGGTTGAGTTTTGGGGGATGGTACCTTTTATGATGCTTTTGGAGGGATTCTTAGTGATATTGGATTCATCTATAGCTGGATCTCCCTAGTTCTATCTGTGATAAACTCTTTGCTTTGGAGAAAAATTTTGTGCAAAATGGTAAGTTGAATATTCCTAGTTGTCTTGCAAAAGTTGCCTCTTTTACAGAAAAATTGTTGCCTCGTTGCAAGTTGGAAGACTCCAAGATTAATTTGCATGGAAGTTGACTTCTGATGTTATCTCCCTTTTAAAGAAGTTTTGTAGCATGTAATCCTATTCTTTAAATTTTACTTCTTTTTTCTAAATTCATTCCGACACTAAATCTTTTAATCTTCGGGGACTGGTTCAAAATAAACTCTCTACAGATGATATTTCAAAGAAAAATGGTTGTATGATTATTTTTGTATGTTATTTTGTGGTATGGAAGAAGAAAATTCTCATCATCTTTTTTTTTTTTTTTCTTAACTTTGGAATTTATCTAAAGATATTTTTAACTAGCGCTATAAGCTTTCTTTTAGATGACTTAAATAGTTTTTATTAGTTATTCACAAGTCACAGCCTTGAGATTGTGAGATTACGGTAGTAACATGTTATTTGGAGCATTTGGAAAATAAGAAACTCTATCAAATTCGACAAGTTTTTCTTCTTTTCGGATATGTGGTTTTTCTCATGTATTAAATGAAGTTTAGTAGCTAAATTTTTTTATTGAAAATTTTCATTTTTTTTTCTATTTTCATTGACCCTCCTCATATTCGTATAAATGTTGAAGTTAATTGTTTTCTTTTATTAATAAATTATGCTAAATGTAATATAGATGGTGTCGCTTGTGACAGTCTGAATAATGTCACGTGTAAATTTCTTTTTAGATTATCTTGATAAAATTTTTAGAGGCCCTTTCTTTCGATCGAGGATTTTTACTATTATCCTTATTCTAGAAAATGTTCTTGACTGTGGTAATAACTTTCCCATTCATATACGCTTGGAACATATCTTTGTTTTTTCTCTAATAACCACTAAAAGACTTATTAGTGCACAAATGTATATTTGTGTAAAAAAAACCTTAAAAAATGTTGTAGTTATACTTGTTTTAACAGCTACCTATTCCTGAGAATTTCTTGTAAAGCTATGAAAAAACCAATGTAATACTCATGCAAACAAATTGAGAAATTGTGCATAGGAAAGATTTTATATGGTGGGATTTACTTTTTTTTTTCATTGTATTTTTCTTATTTAATTTATCATAAGTTTTTTTTTTTTCAAAATTCCTCATAACTTTTTATACTCTTTTATATTATACTTTTTAAATTTTATATTTTATATTCTAAATTCTAAACTCTAAATCTTAATATTTATTCATCAACTAACACTACTAAATATATATAAATTATTAATGTTAAAAAATTGTTACTAATATAATCTAGTAAAATTTTATATATATATATATATATATATATATATATATATATATATATATATATATATATATATATATATATATATAATATATTTTTTTTTT
>Ga0099824_1010438_pt1 | contig 10945 bp, 5 predicted proteins | sample SiratrowhiteBW_FD_76837 | JGI IMG/M metagenome (GOLD analysis project Ga0099824, IMG submission 76837) | Root nodule microbial communities of legume samples collected from California, USA - Siratro white BW | ecosystem: Host-associated > Plants > Roots > Nodule | place: USA: California... | reverse complement strand
TTAAAAAAAAAATATATATATATATATATATATATATATATATATATATATATATATATATATATATATATATATATATATATATATTATGCATATACTTTTAAATTTAGGATTCTAAGATTTTTGCAATGTATACTTTATTTCATATGTCAATTAAGATTTTTGCATACGCGTTTTAAAAAATTATGAATAATTTTTGTTACTAAAATGTGCTTATGCTTCTCTTTATTTCACTATTTATAATCATTATAGGTTTAAACAGATGATAATTATATTTTTCTACAAAGCACCTAACACTACATATTTTAATGAATGTATAAGATTCTAAGATTGCTTTCCCACCGAATGATAGTTTACATACTTGAAACGTATAATTGTTCGTCAATATTTTATCTGACCTAATTAGTTTGCAACTAAGAATAAATAATTTATATTAGTGTGAGATATTTAGGATAATATTAAAATGAATTACATTGAAAAGAAAAAAGGGAATATAAAAGAATCAATTTAAAACATATGAAAATGACACATAAGGCCAAACAGGGGTTTGTTATGTTTGAAAAGGAAGGGAGTTTTTGACCTTAGTTTTCACTAATTAGTGAATTATTATCCCATGATTGATTAATCTTGATTAAGGATTTGGCATTTGGCAGCAGGTGAGGCCTAAAAGCTGTCATACACTTTACAAAATGACACCAAGAATTTGTTGAAGGTTGAACTAGCAAACCCAACTCCTACATATATAAATAGTACTTTAGTGTTTATTATTGGTTGATTAAGTATGATTATGTAAGAAGTGAAGTGTGAATAATAAATGTGTTCATAAGATAAATAATTGTTATATATGAGTATATGGAGTTATGGACCATGTAATGTCGTGGAGCACATGAGCCTAAACGGCGTTGATTTCGGTGATTCCTTGCTTTCTTTTTTGTCGTTTCTTTGATACTCAAAGTAGATGAACTAGGGGAAGATGAAACCCTAATTTCGAAGCAACACATGCTTGTATGGCTGTATTCCGATCTCGCGAATAACCATGAGGAAGCTAATATTCTTCTCATCTACTAATAGACAATTCCTATTAGGATTAATTAGCATCAAATCAATGCTCAAATCTCGAGTTTTACTCATCTTTTCTTTAATATTCTACTATCCTTTTCTTAGGGCAAAGTACCAACTAATGTCATCCAAATCATAATACCTAAATTCTATTTGAAAAAGACGCAAATATTATATACAAATCACACTGTTTTTTCTTAATGTAGATTCATACATAAAGTTTAAATGATTTACATGTTTAGTGCTACATTTCATGTTGTTTAAACACATTCTATACATTTCCATAAATTCATTGCAAAATAATGTTAAATAGTTCAGTTCAACCTAATTGCATCAATTTCAGAAAACCTAGATAAAAAGAATCTAACATGAGCTCAAGTATTGGAAAAAGATCCACAAATCTACCTAACTCAAAAACTCTCAATAAATTTGAATTTTCTAGATTACCTTATTAAACCCTAGGGAAAAAAAACTTATACTAGGATAAAATATAAGTACACAAAGTTCTTCTTATTCTTTTTTTTTCCTTTGACAACCTTGTTTTTTTATAGTTTTTATGACACATCTAATCAACTAGGGTAGCTAGTGGTGTACCAGCGCACATGTCTTTGCATGAATGAATGAATGAAATAGTGATACAGCATTCCACACATGAGTTAGGTTGGCAAAAAATAGTAAAACACAAGCATCCATTAAAGTAAATCTTGAGAAACATAGCAATTTTCATTTACTACAAATTTTGTAACATCATGTCTGTTCTTGCTTGAGATGCACTGTAGTTACTGTCCAATCATGCACGTCGAGTTCTACAAAACACAATTAAAAACACCAATGATCCCACGACACAAATGTAGTAAATTCAAAAAAAAAAATGTTAGAAATTATAACATGAGATTTATTATAATAGACAAACACATGGAATATTAATTGGACAGAGGCAAAGCATTTGAGAAGATGGTAAGTGAGTCATAGAACGACATTTTGACCGGATATTCCCAGATCACAAGTTTATTGTTGAATAGTTGGAATGAGGGTGGTGAAGAGAGAAAAATGATAAAGAAAAGGGAAAGTTGAAGTTCCCGGAGAATCTAGAGCGCATCAGGCGCTGACCGTGGCTTCGGAATCTATTAAGAAATGGATTAAGAAATTGGTGTGATGTTGTTGGCACATTAATGAGGAAGTGAAGAAAGGAATAAAGAAAAGAAGGACTAAGCATGGGGTTGCGAGCATAATTGTTACATACAATACGGCCATTAATGTTAAAGTTTTGGAGTGATCTTAGGAACAGGAGCATAACATAAGACCAAAAGAAGAGAACAAAGCAATAAGAAGAACCTATCGCCTAGACAAGCTCACGCCCATAACTCACGTGACCCTACCCGTCTTGACGCCGACGAATATGCTATTCCTATTATTACCCTTTCTCCACCACCTTCTTTCATTTTTTTATACTTTCATTTTCACACATCACTTCTCCGTATTCCCACATCACTCCAACATCTATTTAGTAAGGCGCAAATCTCCCAGGGAGAATTCTACGTTTCAAAACTAGTATGTGTAACACTACATATTTTATATATGGTTGTTGAATAGCAGGTACAGATGTAACCATTCTTGTCGAGACAAATTGCAAGAATTTAAGTCTAAATAATAAATCAATCCTATAAATTATTATAATACTTTAATTAATTAACTGTATATCTATCTTAAAGGTAAACAAAGAAGGTGATTTGCTTAACAAGTTGAATTTTGACTCCAAAATGTAATCATCCCAGGTGGTCAAATAGTGAAGAAAAATCGATTTAAAGAAGATTTTCTGAATCTTAAGTTAGTAAAAGTAAAAGAAATTATAAGTATATAAATGAATATGAGAATTGAGTTTAGGGTTTAGGGTTAATGTTTTGTCTATTTATACTTTGTAGATGAAGTAGTGTCAATTTTACTAACTGTTACTGGTGTACTGGTCTTATTCAATTTACAAAAGAAGCAACAACTATTGAGTTGTATACAGTCATATAAAGAGAAAGTATAACTTGTTCGGTTGGGGTAGAATTATTTGGAGTATGTTATTTGTGAAAGTTTTTGTATATGAGTTGAAGCACCTTGTTTGTGCTTCTCATTTATTAAATTCTTTTGTCAATAAAAAAATGAAAATTAATTGAGTATTACCTATAGGATTGATATTTATTTATAGTTTTTTTTATCTAAACTGAAGTATTCAAAATATATTCAAAATAAAGAAGAAATATAATTAATTATTAAACAATTATCATCCAATCAATTATTACTGTATAAATACTTATATATACTTAGGGCTTAGGGTTTATCTGATTTGATATACTACGTCTTATTATACATATATGTATATATCTTGTATAACAATTATATTACAGATGTGAGACTGTTATCATGTGTTTTTCTTTCTTATATATAAATCACGAATTGAACTTCTAATTATATTTTATCCCTTCAATTATATGACAACATACAATATGTTCAATCCATATACAAAAATGAACCAAAACGTACATGTACTCAATCATATTTTGAGAACATGAAAAAATTGTGATAAGAAAACATGATGTTGATGATGTAGTATTTTTTTAATTCTCTTGGAAATATAAAGAAGACAGGTGAGGCGAGTTGCTTAAGGTAAAGGTAGTGTTGGACATAAGACATGGAATATTTGAACACGGAGAGGGAATATTGGAGAGGAGGATTATATGCTACATAATTAGACAAATGCTAGCGTTGAAATTCTTAACGTTAACATTGGAAGGGATGCACTTCTTTATACAATTCCTACTTGCACTTCCTCCCACGCTCCATTCACACACTCACTTCCCTACTTTATTTATAATTACATATCTACAATAATCCCAATATATCTTTTATTTTCTCCTATATTACCTTTAAAATTTACTAAATTAAGTCAAAATTGTATGTTTTTAGCTGTAAAAACATTATCTCCGGACTATAATTCAAACATACTATAATGAGGGTTCAGACAAAAGTTTAAAGTTCTAAACAAATTTCCGTTTTTTTTTTTCATGAAGGTGGGTTTGCTTTTTCTAGAATCAATAAAACATCACGGGGCAAATAACCGTTTTAGAGAAATACCTTGATATCTATGAATTAAATTATTAGTCATCATTAGATTAAATATATATGTTTTATGTTGTAATTCATTGTAGAAAATCTTTGTTTATGATTAGAGAAAATCTTTATTAATTTAAATCTAATGTTTATTGACACTCTACTCAAGTAATGTCAAGGGTTTCTTTTTCTCGTCCTTAAAACAAATTACAAAAATAATAAAATGTAGATGCCTTCACTTTAGTTTCATTCAAACTAGTCATTATAATGTAACTTATGTTACTTATAGGTGATACAAAGTTTACCCTTATAATATATTTGTACAGAGAGGGAAAAAGTAAATGTAATTGTAGGATTAAATGTACCTGTTCAAATTTTTTCTTTACCTTTCAAAGGCTAGTTCTTCAACTATTGTTTAATATTAAGTCCATTCATTTTTAACCTTAATTCTATTATTAAAACCCTTAACTAGTATTAGTAATGGATATTAAGCTTCCCACAAATTAACCTCCTTTTTGAAGAAGCGCGTTTGAGTAATGAGGTGAGAGATATGACAACATACTTGTGAGTCTCTTCAGCATGTTATTTGCTTCTGCATGTGGCTGTGGGTCTGCGACCTGCTCTCACCTACACACTCTATATTCATACTCACACACTCTCTCTCTCACACACAAACATATATAAATAAATATATATTCCTTTCTCTTAATTCTTTCAACCTTTCTTCTCACAATTTTCTTCACTTCAATATTAGCCACCTTCGCACGTGTACACGTCGACCTATATATATATATAAATTTATTTGGTGTCTCTTAAGAAATGTATGAAAATTAGATCTTGTTCATAAACTTGGTATTTAATAAACTAGTTAAAAACATGTTTGAGAATACAAGAGTTAGGTTTAGTTTGAGTTAGGGTTCTAAGTGTTAATTAATTTTTATGGACGTGGTTTGTTTGGAAAATACACGTATACAAACAGTCATTTTCCTGTAACTATATATGGCCAAGGTTCAGAATATGGACTGAAGCTAGATAGCTTGGTGAGGGTGTCCCAATGCTATAGTTATAGGTAGAAAACGATGAGGTTTAATGGCACATATATAACATCTGCACGTAACAGGGAGAGAGAGAGAGCAATGAAGGGTGAAGGTGAGTTTAGGAAGAGGATATTTTTGAGGTGGCAGTGAATCCTCGTTCATAATAAAAGAGGAATATTCCAAACAAAGAAAAATGCATTATTAATAACAGATGAAATTAAACCCTGATAGAAACAAAAAGAGCAGAGAATTTTAACGCGTCGCGATCCATCATCTTAAACTAGAGACTCATTTTCCATTCCAATATTCCATTCAACAGTACCCCTTTTGTTTTTCTCGAAATCCAACCATATTCCTGCCAAGAACCACCATTACATAGCTGCACACCATCATTTTTTCTTTCTTCAAATTTCTCTCTTTTATTTTTTTTAATTTAATGACCTGCAGATAAGGGAAACCAGACCAGGCTCTTCCCTTCACTCTCTCTCATCTCATCTCATCACACCTCATCTATCTACTGTAGTACTTTGATGACTAATGCATCTCTCAGCTTCCATAAATAAGTACTACCCCTTTTCACTAGCTTTTGGTTCAAACCACCATCCCCAAAAACCTCTGATCCTTTCTCTTTCTCTTTAATTTTTTATCTGACTAGTTGTGACAACTAGTCCCTGGAAATTAATTACTCTTTCTCTCTCAGCTTTTAAAATTTTCCCTATGGTGGTCTTCCTTCAACCCTAGTGGGATCCTATACTAAAAGCCTATAACCACCCCATCACAAATCATAAGTCACTCATGATATAATCACAGCCTTAAACCCTTCCTTTCACCTCTTCAAGTTCTTCAATTCCATCTCTTACTATATTTGCTTTTCCACTTCATACCCTCAATTCAACTCTTCTTATATTTCACATCCTGAACAAACTTGGATCTTCTCTAGTCTCTAGTTTCTCTCTACCATAAGCATATTTATCTATCTTTTTCTACCTATCTATCTCCATGTTCACTAATTCACACACGGTAATGCAAACTTTATTGTCACCTTTGCCGGAGCCAGACCTCTCCTTGAACATAAGTCTTCCCTCTATTTCAGATATGTCTGAGGTAAAGGAAGTGGGGGGCTTTGGCAAAGTGATGTACAACGACATGTGCTCAACTTCTGATTCTGGGAGCAGTGGAGGAAGTGATTTGAGCCATGAGTTCCACAACCTTGGTCACCATCGTGAGCCCCCCACCTTGAAGTTAGGCTTTGGAACCGTGGATTTGAATCCTCGCCATCAGGTTCAAGGTGACACCAGAAGCTTCAGTCACCACCACCACCTTCAACATCACATCTATGGCCGGGATTTCAAACGAACTGCAAGAGTCGTCAATGGCGTCAAGAGAAGCGTCAGGGCTCCCAGGATGAGATGGACCACCACCCTCCATGCCCATTTTGTTCACGCTGTTCAACTTCTTGGCGGCCATGAAAGTAAGTGTTTCAAAATCCATGGCTCAAAATTTAGCAGATTCCAAAATCAAAAGAACAAAAAAAACACTTTTTTCTTTAATTATTTTAAAAACCATTGGAAATAATGTTCTATGAGCCATGGTCTAATGACATTATACTGTGAGTACAATTTGAGGGCTTGTTATTATTGTATGCAAAAGGTGATGGTGGTGAGATAAAGCATATATGTAAGTATACATAGATATAGATATATTCTAGGTTATGTCTAATCTTGAGTTTGTCTTGTCACACTTGCAGGAGCAACTCCGAAGTCTGTGTTAGAGTTAATGAATGTTAAGGATCTAACCCTAGCACACGTCAAGAGTCACTTGCAGGTGGGGTAGTTTCTGTTCATTCCCATATATGTACTATCTCTCTCCCCATTACATTTTTCTCCATAGTCTTTGAGCTTAATGAGTGAAGGTCCTATTCTTCCTCTTTGAATAAGTTTCTGACTTGACAGAAGAAAACAAAGGGAAAAAAGGACCATTGTTAGTCGTTATAGGTTGCCTCTAGTAGTGGGGAAGGTAGAACCAAGGACTAGGGACAAAAGGGGTATCTAGATTATGTAATGTGCAATCTTAGCCTTGTGGACTTTTCTTCTCATATTATTTTTATGGGGTGTTCATGCAGATGTATAGAACAGTGAAGAGCACTGACAAAGGCAGCACAGGTAATTGAATTGGAGTGTTGTGTTCCTTCTCAAGGACCCTTTTGCGTTTCTTGTTCCATTATTATCATCATTATTATTCTCTTTGTTTGAGATCTTTGGTGATTCGGGTGTGACAGAAAAACTCTATGATTTGCCTCTAGTACTGTTCCCCCTTAAAAACAAAAGTCTCTTTGGCTTATAGGACTGCCTTCAAAGTCCTCAAGCGAATTATTAAACTGTGGTGTCTGATAAAGGAAGAGCAATGGCTCTATTCTTGATGAATTTTGCAGGTCATGGACAGACAGATATTGGAGTATTGAATCCAAGGCCAGGGATTAACATTGTTCATCTGCATGCACCCTCACCCAATAATTTACCAGACCCCATTCACAGGTGATTCATTCAGTTTTTGCATTACTTTCTAAACCATTATTAATTACTGTGCTTTCACTTTTTGTTCACACCATAATATTTTTTCTCTATACAAATTAATGTGAACTCTGTAATGTTGACTTACTGACAAACGGTGATTCTAGTGCTGGGCCATTAAAAGCTACCTATGCCAATGTCGGAGTACAATGTATCTGCACGATTTTTCAAAAATTCCTCTTGTTTGACCCTTTTGTTTATGTTCTTTTCTTGTGAACTTTTAGAATAATGATACTCTTATACGTGAAAATAAAAATAGATAAATGAAGAACTGACAGTATAAAAAAATGAAAAAAATAAAAGAAAACGAAATGAAAGTTATATAAGATAAAGTGAACAAGTGTATAGTTTAATATTTTTACATCCCTTATAATTAAAAGTTTACCTTTTTATTCCTTAATAAGTTTCTGGCGTCGGTAAGACTTTATTTACCAAACTTTTTTTTAATTCACGCTTTGTCGTTGGCTTTTTGCTTATCTTTATTTTATTTTTTTTTATTACAAGCTTCTATAACGACAGCTTTCTTTATAACCTGTACATAGATGTACATAGATTTTGACGAGTAAAACCTAGGGTTTCTACAGGTAGGTAGGTATGAGGGTAGGTATGAGGCTGGTCATTTTCTACGTGGGATTCTTAATAATGCTTTAATAGTATTGATCCCAATGCAGAGAGCAAAAGGTTAAACCATATTTCAGAGAAAAAGTAAAAGTGATATAATAAACTTCAAATGATAGTAATAACCTTGTGAGATCCTTAATTGGTGGTGGAACAACTAACCCACCACCTACTCATTTATTTTTGTCTATGATATGTATATAATAAGGAAAATGTGTTGCACATGAATGAGTTATCAAGAAATTCAGTTTCATTCACTTATGTGATATGTGGTAATATTTGGTTATGTTTCACTACCAAAATTGAGATTACCAACAAAAACTGTTCCTCTATTAATAAGGAGTGTTGTATGTTGAAATTTCACTCATTTCCATTTCCGAATAAGATCACATAGTTTCACCATCTCAATTAATTCCTAGGCAAATTGAAACTCTTTTGGATGTTGACGGTTAGTGTATCACATGCCATCTCAGCTTCAAATGGCAATCACATGAAGTCTTAGCAATGGCGTTTGGACTTGTATACATTAAGGAATTGGATTTTTTGATTTTGGATTTGGCAATGTAATACTAAAGAAAGTACCATTTCATTAATTAAGTATAACATGTTCACCTTTCAACATTAATTTGCTCTTCCACTTTTCAGAACACCGTGGCAATCATCAATAGAGACAAAAACAAACAATACTAGACAAGAGGGTTTGACGTATTCTGACCTGAAGGGGAGTGAAAGCATGGTAAGTTGTGACACAAATGGATGTAGCTTGTGGCTTGTAGTTTTGTTGCATGCATTATGAATATTCGCTAAATGGCTTATGTCACTCACTCACAAGGGTTAATAATTATTTATAAACAGGTGAATGGTCACAATTATGGTGGAGGCTTGGATTCTACCACTTTGTCACGTTCGGAGGGAATGCTTGACCTTGAATTCACCCTTGGAAGACCCATTTGGCAAAAAGACCACGCAGAATCATCATCACGAGAGATAACTCTTTTAAAGTGTTGAAACAATGAAAAAGTAAAGAAAAAAAAAAGTTAAATTAGGTTAAATAAACCACCTGAGCACACCCCTTTCCTTGACATGTGAGAGATGAGAAATTATTCTATGAGAATGATTTTGATTGGTGAAGTGTGTGAATGTATGTATATGTTTGGGAGAGAGAGATGAGGAATGGGATAAAGGGATTTTGCTAGAGAACATGTGCTTCGGTCCAAAGAATTTTCAGGCATTGTCTTTGATGTCATTTTCTGTGGAAGCTATAGAATACAACATTATGAAAAATAAAACTAGAATGGTTGTTTCAGTGCATGGACCATGGGTTATAGTTAAGCAAAATTTGACGCATTCGGGAATGCTGATATGAGACAGGTGGGTCAAGTTTTGTGCCAGACCATCGTGCCATCCTTCTCATCATATCTGTACCACAAACATGCTCACCTAGGTTAATTTGCCTTTTACAAATTAATATTGCAAACTTTTTTCTTCTTATATATATATATCATCCTTTCAATCCCAATTCACTATCATTCAAACCCACATATTAACTCATCAATTCTAAGTATAAATATAAAAGTTACTGTTAATTTTGTTTCAACTCAACTTAATTTTATCAATACAAGTTTGTTTTCTTTCTTGGATTTTCTATTTCCAAGAGGACACATATTCTTCATTAAATGTAAAATTTGATCAGACCAATGCAATGTTTGTTCACTATTCACCCTTATAGAATATCTCGTTAATTCTTTTAACAAGGATTTTAAGAGTTTAATATTCATATAAACAATAATTTTCAAACTTTATCCTATCAAATAATAAATAAAAAAATATTCTTTAGGTGCTGTTATAAATATTTATAGAAGAAAATAAATAATATATATATATATATATAGATATACTTCATCATATATTAAAACTAGTTTTTACATAAATTATAAATTATAAAAAAAATTATATTGATTTTTTCAAAAACTTGACTGTATCTATAACTTAAATTTATTTTATAAAAAAAATATGTTGTTTATCCTATGCAGTTTAACTTTTTCTTTTGATCTTATAAATTTGTTTCTTCTTTTCTATTTCCTAATTTTTTTAATTGTGTATTTCATCTTCGTTATATTGACTCTGTTTGATGTTATTATTTCATGAAAAAACATGTGATAAAATTTTATTCCAACACCAAATAATTTTTTTTAAAACATTTCAAGGAGCATTTCAGATAAACAAATATGTTCACAAAAATAAATGAAAAATATATATATTTTAGGAACTTCTAAGGTGCCAAAGGAAAATTCATATTTTAGGGATAAAATTTTTTTCCTTATTTTTGTTTTCAATAAATGCTTATATAAAAGAGTTTATCTAAAAAGGATCTTATTATAATTTTTAACAAAATTATTATAAAAATCAACCAAGTTACATAACACAATTTATAATTGAATAATGACACAATAAATATTATAAAATCTTAGATATAATTTATAAATAAAAATTATAATATATATATATATATATATATATATATATATATATATATATATATATATATATATATATATATATATA
>Ga0099824_1010433_pt1 | contig 10947 bp, 7 predicted proteins | sample SiratrowhiteBW_FD_76837 | JGI IMG/M metagenome (GOLD analysis project Ga0099824, IMG submission 76837) | Root nodule microbial communities of legume samples collected from California, USA - Siratro white BW | ecosystem: Host-associated > Plants > Roots > Nodule | place: USA: California... | reverse complement strand
CCCCCCCCCCCCTCTTGAACTTAGGCCAAACACTTATTTTAACACTCATAATTTCTAAATAAATAATTAATAGTCAAGGAGTTACACCTTGCACCACTCAAATCCATGAGATGAGCAAGATGGTGAATCCCCACTTGTGACCTAGCTCACAAGATAAGAAACCCCAAGATAGAAACTCTTCACCTCCCTTTGATGAACCTTGATGTGCCATCAAAAGATAAGCTATGAAGGACCACAAACAAAGGAGAAACATCTCTTGAGATATGACACACTCAAAATTTAAAAAAAAAAATTATTAATTTCAAATCTGCCAGTACAATAAACGTCCTTATATAGACTCAATGGAAGATGAAGAGACAAGCTCATTCCTTTCCTAAGTCCAAACTAAACATAAAATAAACAAAAAAGAAAATTTCATTTTTTTATATTTTTTCAGATCACATCATCTGAAGGAGGGTTTACGATGATTGCAACTTTATCTCGAACTCTAAGAGATCTTAATGTTGACTTGTCTTGAGTATGGATGCTATTAGAAACAAATAATAAAGACATTCCTTGTAAAAACTTAAGCCACGAGAATGATCTTTATGTTTATATTAGCTTAAAATTTGTCTACACTTATCAACTTATGTTCCTCAACACCTATCAAACGAAAGTCTGCAGAGTTGTTCTACTGTTTGTCAGAATAAGCACTTTCACTATCACTTGCACTTGCTTGGTTTGCTCTTTCCCTTCAGCGTCTATCAAACGCAACTGCATCATGATTTATGTTTTATTGGTTTAATCACTTTAATGAAAGTATATATGGTTGTTGAAATTTTTCTCTAATAACACACTCATTCTCTTTAAAGTCTAAATAGGAAAAACATAAATATAAGACTACGTAATATTACGCATTTGCAGAGCATCTCAATTAAGAGATTTTTCTAAAAGTTTATAGAAAATCTGGAACAATTAAGGTAAAAATAATAATTTGTGTGAATAGAAAACGAGGAGGAAAATTGGAAGAACCTTGATTTGGGGTTGTCAATATGAAATATAGGGACTGAGTTTAAGAAGTGAAAGAGTAATTTTTCTAAGACTTATCGGGAAAGATGAAGAGTAGTTAGTGTCACCAAAGTGAATCAGTAAGAATCTCTCTTCTGAGAAACAACGCTACACATCCGGGTTTAGTTTTGGTTGCCCAACGTGAATCTCTCTCTCTTAGCCAAGATGGACGAGGCATAAGTGGAGTTTAACACACAGTGAAAACTTTTTCTTTTATACTTACGAATTTAAATATTAAAATCACTTTCGAGGCCAGCTACTCACAAAGTTGTAACCCTCTTTCTGTATCCCACCAGTATTATTCATTTTACACAATCTTATATGTCTTTGTATACAGAAATTAGAATATTGTAACATAAATAGTTGAGATAGCATTGTTGATTAAATAGTCTCATGACCAAATTTTCTAATTTTAACAACCTCTTTTTTCTTTATTATGGTAAATAATATTAGTTTTGTATCATAATAAAACATGTTCTTTTTTTAATTATCTAACTGCATTTTTTATAATTTTATCCAAAAAAAAAATTATAGCAATGTCTGATAACAATTAGATTGTTGTGCAATTAACAAGTTCAATATAAGTCCAAAAAGGATTTATATTTGATCTGTAAGGTAGAAACTCAATATAAAGATGAATTCAAAGTATATATATAGAAGTTATTAAAAATATGATAAGTAATTTAACTTGGATATTATATAAAATAATTATTAGTAATTTAACTTGGGGGTATTATATAAAAATAAATATCAGTTTGTATAGTTAAAATTCTTAAGAAATATGTTGAAGATTATAGATAATTAGAGATAAAGTCAAAATTATAATATATAAATAAGTAAAAAAAAAAAACTTCTTATTAGCAAGATTAAATTACTTTTAAATTCTACTTTCTTAAAAAAATATTTTTTAAATATAATTTATATTATAATTAAACTTCATATATAAAGTGTACTTTTAACTATTGTCTATTTCTTAAAAACTGTAATTCATGTATAATATACACACACGATAGATTGAAGTAGTAGATAGTTAACTAGATCAAGGTGAGGTTTTAATTGGTTGTGAAAGTAACAGTCCTCTTAAAAAGACATGTAAGATATACTTAAAAGAAAAAATAAAATCTGATAAAAGTACAAAAAGTCCCAGAATTTCAATCACCAAATTAAAATATTCAAATCTATAATATCTAATGTGAATGAGTGTACTTGTACTAGTCTAAATCGAGGCATCGAACCCACTTCCCTATCTACCATGTATATAGATCTCATTTTTTTTTCTCGTTACAATTATATAACAAGTAACTTCCTTTAATTCAACCCTCCCTCTTACGCATTAATAGTTTCCAACTCTCGCAACTTTGCAGCATAAGCTTATTTTTACGCAACTCTACTAAATAGCTCTAATCAAACACCATTGGCATACTAAAAACAGAACACCAATGAAGCCAAAGAGAAAATAATCTATCTTCCTATGTCCAACCTGGACGTATTATCTTTTCATTGTTCTTGAATAACGACCGACATGAATCCCAATGACAGGGAAGTTCCATAAAATTCAATAGTTAATCAAATAGGAAGATCTATCGTAAAATGTAACAGTACACGGCGTCCGAGATGGATGAGAAAAGGTAAACGCATCTCGTGCATGGAACTCTTTTATCTCTATCAAAATTACAACACTTCCGGTTGTGTTCCATTAACCATTAACGTAGAGGAACGAATTTAAAATGATGAAAAAACTTAATTATTGCCAACAGTATACTTTGCTTAAGAGAAAATCAAACTTGGGGCAGCTAGTTGACAACATCAAGAACCAGCTTGCGAGACTTCAGAACTGACCACCTCAAGCGACGGTAATAGGCAGCCTGAAGTAGTGCCAGAGACAGTACAAATATCCATTTAAATCCCATCTGCATATGCAAAAGTGTAGTTAGAAACATAGGACAAAGTTATTATGGTCTCTATTGATCTGGTGGAAACATGATATTAAAGGTAACAAACCAGTTTTCTCTCTTCCATCTCGGGTTCGGCAGCCCAACTTAGGAATGACACAACATCTTTCCCCATCTGCAACAAAACATTAAAAAGAGCTGACCTAAATTCTTTCTAATGACCACAATGATGCATTTTTAAGATTTATTAAACCATTCCTACAGAAGCAAATTTGTTTTACCTGAGCTTCTGTAGCAGGGGTACCATCTTCATATTCCACAGCACCATCATTAAGCATTTTAGGCATGGCAATTGCTCCACCAGGAAAGTAAGGATTATAATGAAGTCCTTCCCTTATCTACATTATTATTTTATATATAGCCATGAATAAAAGTTTAAAAACACAATACTAGAACATTAGTATAGGGACAAATTATACATGTGGCTAGTGCCAAATATATAAATTTCACAAGAATTATCAATTACAGAAAGTATATGAAAACTCATCGCTACTTGTGTATGCATGTACGACTCATGAGCAGTGTTATCGATGTCATGGAAAATATCCACAATTCAAAAATCCATTCCAGACATAATTGGAAGCCATAACAGGTTATGGAAGAACCATTGTGCATTCAAAAATCAATTACAGAAGTAATTGCAAGCCATACAGGTTATGGAAGAACCATTGCGGACAACTAAATACAATATATACATGTAGATAAATAAATAAAATGCAGAAATATAATTACAACGCAAAAATAATGAAAGACAACCATACAATTAATAATAATAGTAAGTCTATAAATTCAAATAATATCAAAGAAAAACACCACCAAGGTCAAGTTCAAAACTTAAAATGACAACAAAACACAAGAAGAATGTCCTAAATTTCTAAGTTCGATTGGGTTTCGGGTGCTGGAAAATAAATATTCAGGTGTTTCAGGTTTATAAAGAATAAGTATAGGATAGAAATGAAGGGGCAATTGGGAGAATGGGGCAGCAGTGGGTCGATGACACAGCTGACAACAGAATAGGCCACAGGCAATGGTGAAACAAATCGAAGGCAGTGGCACTGCAGTGGGTATGACAACAGAACATATAGCTGACAACAGAACAGTGGCAGACTGCAGTGGCTACAATAACTGAACCAAAACAGGAGGACTGGTTTTGGTTTGAAGCAATGGTAGCTTAGGTTTTTTAATTTTGGGTTGGGTTTGGGTCCAGTTGTATGTAGGGATGAACAAAAATCCTTACCTGTAGATTTCAGTGAGTAAGCTCCATATTGTGTACATCCATATTTTTTGATACGAGCTACCAGCTAATATTAAAGTATTTGTGTGTATATAATTTACATTCTACATCAACTTCTAAAATTTTATTCTTTAATAGTTAACATCAATTTTGTCAAAAAATTCTTTATATAAGTAAGAACATGTCCTTCCTAGAAGAATCACAAAAAGCATGACAAGACAAGTTGTTCTTGCTTAACAAAATAGTCCTTCTTTCTCCTTATTTTGTATTTCGTAGACTTGATAATTGTAGGATTTATTTTTCTGAGCTGTGTAAATAGTAAATATCTAATTGGGCTTTGTCCAGCCCAAATTCATCTCCAAGAGGCATCTACAAGAGGAGATCAATAATAGAAGACCTTATACCAATTGAAGCCTAATTTATTGACTTCTACATTCATGTCCAAGGAAGCATGAACAAGCAGGTCAAGCGTGCCTCCCATCTTTGGCCAATAGGAGAGCATCTTTTATTTCATTTTATTGGATTTTGAATTTTAAAGCTTCCCTTCTTTTTCTTTTGAAATTCTCAACCAAGTATGGGTAGATACTAGATCCCCCGTCTGCATTTAATTAAAGACACATTTGAGTGTCATTAGAGTTGTAACTTACCGACCACTTAGCTATAAATAGCCATGAATCTCACTTATAATGTTACTTTGTAATTTTATGAAAATTTGAGCTTGTGAGAGAACTCTTGTGTTAGTGATCATCTACTTTACTTTGGATCTTATCTTGAACTTTTAACAAGTGACTATTCTTCCTTGAGCTTGTCATAAAGAAGAAGGCATCTCTATCTTAAGTGACGCTCTTTTTCTATTTCTATAAGTCTCTTCCATCTTTGCTTCTTTTTCTTATTAATTGTCTTTCCTAATTGTTCTTGTTCCTATCTTCTGAATTCCATCAATTACCTGTTATTCTTCATGTCTTGTGCATTTTGTTTTGTTTGTTTAATCCTTTTTCATCCCTTGGAAGCAAACTTTCAAACTTATATAATCCTCTAGGATTAAATTCTTGTTTAGTGGTAGGCTTCCTATAGTTCTTATTTTGGTAAAGAAAAAGTATGAATATTTTTCATGATGTGCCTCCACAACAAACCACATTCACCACCACCATGCTGGGCGGCCGACAAGAATCCTGCTTTTTGCCATGACACCACCATGGTCATTTTTCGATAACATTGCTAATATGTGGAGTCTGGTGAGCACTCACAAAGTGAGAGGAGTATTTATTGTGAGGTGAGGAAAATCCATCTTGACTGTTAGATTTACTTGGATGGTAAAAGACATATTTCATTTAGTGACCACATAATTACGTGAACAAGTTGTTTGCATTTACGTTCAAACTTTGACAATCTACCAAAAATCTAAAGGTTATAAGCACTTCTTGCTTCATATATGTGCGTGCATATGTGTGCTTTATCATTTATGCAATAGATTGAACCTGAAAATGGCACATATGATATGCAAGGGACATAAGGCAAGGTACAAGCTATTCATGAAACACTGTACACAAAATAAATCTAAGAGACCAAAAGGCACTTCAACTGTTCCCTTCCCAACACTACACCATGCATACAAACACATGCTCATTAGTGTGCAAGAAAAGAGGGGAAAGAAAAAAAATATGTATTTGACAGTTGTTGAGCATGCACTTGTTTCAAAACCACGGTCACAGATATGCAGCATATCTTATTTTGGTTCAGAATTAAATATTAGTGGCCAAGCATTTTTCATCAGTCATCAGTCAACTATGCAAAATGTATAAAGTTACTTTACTAAATAAAGTATAACATTTAAGCTAAGAAAAAGAACATACCGAGACACCAGCAGGAGGGTCACGATAACCAGTTAGAAGGGAAAAAACATAGTTCTGACCATTGTGACGCGCCTGAAAAATCAAAAGGGATATATATATTTCTGGTAGACATACATACAATTGAAAATTCCAAAGGTATTACTGTTAAATAAATAGAATTACTTTGGTAATAAGACTAAGATCAGGAGGATAAGCTCCCCCATTAGCAAACCTAGCAGCTGCTTCATTTGCGTATGGCTGAGGAAAACGGTCACTAAGTTTACCAGGGCGTGTAAACATCTCACCCTCATCATTAGGGCCATCAACCACCTCAATCTCAGCTGCCATAGCCTTTACCTCTTCTTCTGTATAAGCAACACCAACCAAATCACGGTATGATATCAAAGACATGGAATGGCAGGAAGCACAGACTTCTGTATAAACTTGATGACCACGGCGAATCCTGCCCATGTAAAATTAATTGAAAACATTCAGAATTTAAGACATTAATTATATTAAATTATAGATCTTAATATAGTCTTAAGGTGAAATCTGGATTAAATACATGACAGCAGCTGAACACGTATTCACCAGTATGAACCCTGTCACAGCTAATATACTTAAAGCATGAAATTAAGTCTTTGGCGAAATTAAATAAATGTATAACAAAATAGAACAAACCAAACCACCATGTTGGTCCTTCAAACATACATGTGTCATCACATCGGTCCTTACTACATAAGGCAAAAAATAGGAAGATAACACATCATATAGCTGTCATTAATGGCTTCCTCACAGATAGTGGGCATTTGAACGAATGTGATAACGTTTACATTGAAGTACTTAATTGATGTTGAATATGAATGGAGGACCAACGTAAAGCAGAGTCACGTACAAGATTCAAACCATGTTATATCACATGAAAAGAAAACAACAAGGGAAAGGAAATGAACTGCTGATCTAAGGATGGGATAAGGATAAAATGGAGGACCAATGAAAAGCAGAGTCACACACAAGATTTATATATCACATCAAACGAAATGAAATAACAAGGGAAAAGAAGGATGGACTGCTGATCTAAGGATAGGATAAAGATAAAATAAGCTTATTAGTTAGAGAGAAAAATAAATTGAACTTCATTACATTTAACTCGGGAGGGATAAGATTGAGTATCTCAGTCTCCAATTTGGTAAATATTATTTCCGTGCAAAAGATAAGATTATATAGGGAAAATTGAAGCCAAACTTACGAAGCATGGTCATATGAACTAAGAATTCCCTTGTGAGGCCATGGATAGCTTGGACATGCCAGGCCATGCTCAGCTTCATCAGCTGCTGCCGTTGTAGAAAAACTGAAAAAGCCTGACACACCAGCTCCAATTAATGCAAGTACTCTTAAGGACCCACTGCTGGTAGAGCCAGCACCATCTTTCTTTGCTATAAAGGGTGACAACAAGGAAGAGTTCTGCAGTAAGTATAAAGCAATTATTAGCAATAGCAGCAGAACTTATTCCATGGGAAGCAAAAACAATCAGCAAACATAAAATCCACAATATAAGTCTGTAAAAGGATTGAGCATATATTGGAAGATAGATCTCATTATTTGGATCCAACTTATGCACCATCTTGCAGTTTTTGCTACTGTTTGTTTGGGAAAATAGTCACTTTCTCTAGAAAGCCTTTTCAAAAAGCTGGCAAAGAAAGAATCTCAAAATAAGCTAATCCGAAGACATACTTTCCAAGGTAAAGAAAACAGCTAGCAGATGGACTAATCCATATAAATATTTCAAGAAAACTGTGAAGTAAATGCTTGAGATGGGCATTTCATGTTTAGCCAACTCCTCCCCCTCCATTTGCTAACTATGTTCTAAAGAACTCCATTATAGGTCATGAACCCGAAAAATTAATTAGTGCACAAGCATCCAATCAACATGAAGTGAGGGCCAGTGGCTTACAGTAAATTGAGGGTGGAGTTTCCTCCTCAGTAGCTGCTGAAAAACACCTCCTGTCATCTCTCGGTCACGCTGTTGATGATTCAGAAAAATACCCAAATAGATAATAAATATGTAACATCATAAAACCATGTAATGGACATAAAGTTACATAAATAAGCATATAAGTGAAGTTTACAGAGTTCACCAAATTTAATCTGCAACCCAACAATCATGAAAAACAGTAATGCAAATTGCCACAGGAAATGCTAACATACTTATAAATGTTTGCACGATTAAGATAATGATCTACCAATCAAAAAAGCTTTAAACACTTTATAAAAAAGTGTAAAGCTTTCAAAAAATGCATATAACTAGCTGAACAAAATTCAAATTCAATCACAACTAAATGTTCATTATAAAATATATATCAACAAAGAGAACCCCAAACAAAGGAAAACGGGATGAGAACGTTCTAAAATGCTGAAGAGCCATGGCTTTAATTGCACCTTCTTAATCACTACCAATGTAAGCAATCATAGATCCAAAACTAATCCTGTATCGGCATGGTATCAACAACAACAATAAAGATAATACAACAACAGCAACAACAACATCCCTCACGCAACATAACGGGGAATCAGGTAGCTCCACAAGCACATCAACTACACAAACCAAAGCTAAATTACAGACAAAAATCCACTATTCGATGACACAACACTGGCTAGTGTCTACTATATAATTGTAATCAGCATATTTCCCGAATCAAGATCATGTCATCACCGATAAGTAACTCTCACAATTTCCTGATAACACAAATGAAAAATTGTCGTCTGCTCTAAATCGTATTTTATAATAACACACTCCGAACTTTGAATATCTTACATAATCACAAACAAAGATAAGACGAGAAAGCCGAGAAGATAAAACGCAATTGTGAGGGATTAAACGTAAATGGAAAAAGAAACCTAGAATCGAAGAAGAGTTGGGAACCATAGATGCGGGGAATGGAAGAGTGGACTTACGAAATCGAAGCAAAGGAGAAGATTGAATGGTCAAAGGGAAGTGAGGTGAGGGTGTTCTGTTCTGTTCTGTCGCAGATTCAGGTGAAGCCAACACAACCAGATGGACAAAAAACAAAGCAGCGGCAAGAATCGTGTTTCCACCACACGTTCCGTTCTCCTCACCACAGTTGCTCAACATTTTGGGTTTTTCTTTTTCGGCCCATATCCATCTTTCTCAAAGTATGGGCTCCCCTCACCAATGATGTGTCTTTTACTTCCTGCATTCCCATTTTCTTTATGCACCTGTAACTTCCGAAATGATCAATTTGTCCCTTTTATTTTTATAACAATGATGGTAATGGAATTGTCCACCATTGATTGTGGAAGTTTATTTCGAATTTTACAGTATGAAAATCTTTCGCATTAAACAATTTGAAATAGTAATTTAAGTTTTACTATTGTTATAATTATAAAAAAATTAAATATAATATTCTAAATCATAAATTTGTAATTAGAATAAAATAAATTTCAAATTGCATAATGTAAAAAAAACACCTTATTATTATTTTTTTAAAATTATACATTCTGAATAAAATTTTTAAGTTCAAAAAAAAAATATGTTAGTTATTTTCAAAATATAGTTAAAAATTTTGGATTTAGTAGTAAAAATCTATTTTTTTCCTATTCGACCTATAAGTCATTTGAGTTCTCCTTTTACAGGATGTGATCATAATATTTGATCTATCCTTATAAATCTCTATGTTTCCTCAAATCCAATGTTATAAAGATTGTGGACGTTGACTTTAAAAAATATCACTAACTAAAATCTAGTTATACAATACAAATTTAAAATATAAATATTATAAGAAAAATGCCTCTACGAGTATATATCAATAACGCTAGAAAAAGTATAAAACTATTTTAAATAATTAGTGATAAATATTTATGGGTATCAAAACACACTTAGTGATACTTAAGGTAGAGTAGAAAAGATATTTATCAAAGACTATTAATAATATTAATCTCTATCATTATAAAATAGGTAAAACAAAGGTTTTAGGTTTCAAAAAATTTAATACTAATATGTTATTATAAAATTAAAAATGTTTAATTTTAAAATTATATTTAAAAATAATTTTTAAAATTTAAATATCTTAACTAACTGTTAAGTTTATATCAATATTATAAATATTATTTAATTAATAACAATTTTGGAACCTCTTAATAAATTAATAATATTTTTATTTTTCTTAAAGATATTGAATAGTTTAAACATCCTAAATAAGTTTATTAATTTTCTATTATTTCATCACAGTAAGACCTCTTTCACTTATTTATTTCTTTTCTCTTATTCTTTTACTTATCTCTCATTTCTTGGTCTGATTCTTTCATTAGTTCTTTTGTATTATTACTTTAATCTTAGTTGATTATCACTAGGCCATTATCTAATTTCAAATTTATTTTATTATTTTATACTCTACATTTATACCTGTGTCTATATTTAGAGACTTTGAATTGTAGATTGAGAAAATGTGATTTGTATTCACTTTTGCTCATTTTTATTGCGTTAATATTAGGTAAAAATGAGTATCATAGTGACAAATTAATCTCAAAATCATTTTATTTTTATTATTGTTTAATTAATCTCAGAATAATTTGTACAAATTTAATAAAGAGCATTATAAATTTAAAATTTATAAACTAAGTTTACACATGTAACAAAGGACAAAACTAAAAGACAAACTACTTTAAGACAAGATACTACGATCAAGATTATTTTCTTGACAATCACATTTTATTTTTTTAACTTGATCTCATTTTATATACTTATAAGTTATATATATATATATATATATATATATATATATATATATATATATATATATATATATATATATATATATATATATATATATATATATATATATATATATATATATATATATAT
>Ga0099824_1010431_pt1 | contig 10948 bp, 4 predicted proteins | sample SiratrowhiteBW_FD_76837 | JGI IMG/M metagenome (GOLD analysis project Ga0099824, IMG submission 76837) | Root nodule microbial communities of legume samples collected from California, USA - Siratro white BW | ecosystem: Host-associated > Plants > Roots > Nodule | place: USA: California... | reverse complement strand
TAAAATACATATATACACAAAAACACACACATATATATAAAAAAAACTATATATATAAATATATAATTACATATATATATATATATATATATATATATATATATATATATATATATATATATATATATATAAACATACTTCAAAAGAAAAAAAAAAACTGGAAATAAATAATTAACATTCTTAGTTTGGTTTGATATTTTATCTCTACTTATACAATATTATATGTCTTTCTACTAAGTATATAAAACAATGCTGAACTAATTGAAACAATTATATCATAGTGATATATAATTTCACGTAAACACATATAGATTACAAGAATCTTTCACTCTATCATGATATTAAGATAATTTGTTACATTTGACTTTTTTAACTAAAATTATCTTTAAGTATGTCTTATCAAATAGACTTGACTAATTAAAAACAATATTAATATTAAAATATATCTCAACTCTTTTATATTAAGTTAATTCATTACATATGCTTTACAGAGTTTTATATATAAATCTTCTTAGTTTTTCATTACATGATATATCAATTTATATAATTTAAATATATAAAATTATATTTAATTTTGTGATCTATCTACTATTAATAAACTACTTCTTTTCTATTTTTTAAAATGATATTCTTAAACTTAATTAAAAATATAATTTAAATATAAGTCACATTAAGAATCAAACTTATGCACGAGAATAATATACCACAACATAACCACTAACCTAGTGATTATGTGTTTTTTCTTCTACAACTTATTGTTTCTAAAGTTAGATATAACATTCTTTTATAAAATTGTGCATGCATTATTCTGCGAAATACTATTATAATGTATTATATTATATTGTTTAGTTTTGGATATTGTATAATATATTATATATGCAGTTTTATGTATTATTTGTTTGATGTTAGTACAAATATATGGTCCTTTAAAGAATATTAATATTTAACGATAAATGTGATTTTAATATATTAAAGAGTAGCCAATTAAAAAAATTAAAATTATTTAATGTTAGAATAAAAAATATTAGTTGTGATTAATTATATGCAATGGAATATACTCAAATGAATTTTGTTAAATTTTATGATCAATCTGAATAAAATATTGACTTATATTTCTTAATTTACGTATATGAATTGAGACTTATCTTAGTCTCAAAATGATAAACATGTAGTTTGAATAGTAGTTTCACACTATATGAACATTATGATATCAAGTATGTTATTCTTAAATTAAAAGGTGAAAAATATAAGATATAGTACGAGAAATTTTTTTTTTTTCAGTTGAATTGGACCAATATTGACTGTACTATTCAGAAAGAATAATCATTAGCTATCAGTGAGACTAACATTCAAAATGCAATTGTTTTTTTAGAAAAAAAAAAATTAAAGAGATCAAATATTCTCGCTGTAACATTCACAAGAATCAATATTTATCTTGGAATCCGGTATTATAGTGACTAACATAACAATGTTAAGAATTTATTAAAAACCATAGAAGATCATATACAAAAGGAAGAAAGTAAAGTGTGCTTTTTGCAAACAATATTTTTTTTTTCACTTCTTTATTTTTGTGCTTGTGTGAAGATGGTATGAGAGCATTTTATGATTAATGAAGAACATTTGATTTGAACAATTACATGTCTCTTTTTTTATAGCCCAAAATTACTTGTCTATTTTAAACAATACACTTTGCTTTTTTATTTTTTTATATATGTTTTCACTTCACCATAGAATATAAAATAAGTGGTAATAGAGAAGCAATGATATGATTATCTTAAAAGTGTATTCATTTTTCTTAGTTTTAGTTTAACCTGAATTATTTGAAAAGAATAACTTGTTTGACTTGTTTTTCATTTCACCTTAATGTTATATAAGGAGTTAAGTGATTTTATGTAATTCAACTTGGATTTTAATGTGCATTTATTTGGAGATTTTTTTAATGTTATATAAGGAGTTAAGTGATTTTATGTAATTCAACTTGGATTTTAATGTGCATTTACTTGGAGATTTTTTTTCTTAGATGGTTATGACTCAATTACTAATTTTTTTTTCATCTTGCTTACTATTGGTGGTATTTTGATGTGATTCCATGTTCAAGAAGCAAAAAATTTTCTCTCATAGGATTTCTTTTTTTGTGAGTCAAGTCACAAGTGATGATTCTCTATATTTTTTTATCTCATGAAGTTGAGTGACACAATAATCTTTCTAATTCATAGCATTCATTAATTCTTATTTTGTGATTAAGGTCACAAGTGACAAATTATCATCTTACTTATTCATGATGTTTGGGTAGCTTAAAGTGTCATTTCAAGTTGTAACATTTTCTTAAAGATAGTATCTTGTAATGTTTTACTTGTTGGACATATATTTTCTCTCATCTTCTTTACATCTGGAGGTAGAATGATTATTCTCTATAATAGTTATGTTATTATTGATATGATTTTATTTGTCTCATTTCTTAAAAGGGTGATATTCGTCTCCTTACTTGAAAGGTGTATTGTATATTATTTCTTATTGCTTTTAGTGTTATTTTTCTTTATTCAAGCATTTGAATCATCGTCTTCAATTTTTCAACATTGGAAATTTCTTCCATAAAGATGCCATGTTAATATCTTATACATGTTAAAGAAAATACAAGAAACACAAATATAGAAAAAATGATTTGTAGTTAATATTAAAAAGAAGCATTCCAAGAAAATGTTTATGTAAAGTTAGAAAGCAAATTAGTTAATCACTCAAATCTTGAAAAAAATTCCCTCACATGCTCACCAAACTTAATTAAGGTATAACTAATCTTATAATCTTAAAGGTCTAGATATAAGAAGAGTTCATTTTTTTCTTTTGTAAAAAACTTTTAAACAAGTAACAAATAAGTCAGTTTGATTTATTTTGACTCCACTCATCATTAATTTGAAAAAAAAAAACGAATTAATATGTTATAATTAATAAACTATATCTAGATAGTTTTTTTTTCAAGTATATATATATATATCAAGTATGTTTAATAATCTAAATATTTTTAAGTTTTTAATTGATCAATTAATATTTCTAATTGGATGAATTATTAATTTTTTTATGTAAATTTAAATTATCCTATTACAATTAATAATTATAATTAATTTATAAATTTTAATAATTTAAGTTACTATGTTATTATATATTTATTTTCCAGATAGTAAGCTATAAAAATTAATTTTTTTTAAATTATTTTTATTTTTATTTTTAAAGTAAAAAATAGATTAATAAGTTAGTCTGTCCCGCTAAATCAGTGACGAGCTAGTGGACGTCCGACTTTGCCACCCTAACATTGTTTGTGCTAAAATTTAAACTTTAAAAGTCGGGTGCAGAGAACAATTGTTGTCCATCGTCCATAACATTCCCTGTAAAGTGAGTAAACAGATACAATGCATGAACTATTTTCAAATGAAAGCCGCAGCAAATGCAATAGATCATGAAAAAAAAAGAAAATAGTTCCAGTAAAGTTATAACACTTAATAAAACATAAATAAAATGCAACTACATATTTTCTGAACTAAAATAAAAAGATTTTCCAATATTTATAATTCAGATTATTAGAATGCTAACTTGAAAATATATTAGGTATTTCTTTTATCAGGTTATGTGACTTTATTGATAGAGACAAACAAAAAGACAATTTATATTGAATCAGGTTTATTACGAATTTTAATGCTAATAGTACAAGTTGATTTTAGATATTTAATAAATATTAATCATAATAAATTTTTAATTATCCATTTAAATATCAGATATGTATTTAGGTTTTTTTTTAATACATCTGACCTCTGTGGTTTCAGTCAAATACATCTCCGTCTCTGTATAATATTTGGTTGAATACATCTTGACCATGTAAAATGTAAAATATGTAAGCAGTTAATTGTCTGTTTTATATATATATATATATTTATTAAATTATCATAAATACCATAAGATCTTATTAGAAAAATTTATCATTTGAAAGCATAATAATAATACTGCTAATTAAATCTTAAAAGTAAAATCTATGATATTAAAAATGAACAAAATATGTATCTATCATTATTAATTGCATATGAAAATATTTTTCCTTAACGATTTAAAAATCTTTCTTTGCTTAAAAGAGAGGAGAGTTAACCCCATGATGATTGTGCAAACCATCATCAATTTTTCCTAAATCTCAAAGACTGACAGCCCTTTCAATTCTAGAAAGCAGAAGAAAAAAAAATTATACAAAAATAATATTTTTATCTTCAGTTAACTGATCGGATAATTAAGGTATATAGATAAATAATAAAATAATATAGATATCACTGTAGAAGAAATAATAATAAAATAATATTATAGAATAATATTCATAAATCGACTAATATATAAAAATTTGCTTTTTTTAGATGTTGATGACAAAACAACATTTTCTTCTTACAAACAGGAGTGATAAGATAATGTTCATTTTATGTATATGTAAATATAATAGGAAATAACTCCATCCATTATTCCCAACACAAATTTTGGAGTCATTCCAATTATTTCTCAAATAGTTTAAAAAAAATAAAATTATCCAGGTAGTCAAATAAACCAATCAATTTTAAGGTGTTATTAAAATATCTAGAATTTACAAATACCTTTTTAACATCATTAATTAGAAATAGTCTTAAATTTAGCCTTGTACCCACTACCTCACAATATTGAGAGGTGGATGTAAAAATTGGATTAGCCTTAATTAAGCTTTGATTCTGAGTTGATATATCATTAATTTAACTTGCATCATGCTTATAAGACAATTGCTTCCTCCACTCCCTCAATTCTCCAATTTGAACCTCCATCCTCACAATTTTTAAAATAATCATTTTATCCTTGGATTATTTACTCTGAAACTTATTAAAACACATATTTTTGAAATTTATAAAATATACTCTGGAATACACTTTTAAAATACGATAAAATTTCTAAAACAAGATTTTTAAAATAAATTTTTTTAAAAATCATGAAATACATCACAGAACAAACTTCTATAAGAGAATTTTTGGAACAAACTTTTGGAAGGTATGTAATACCTTTTGAAATATATTTTCTAAAACAAACTTTTCATAACACATGAACCTTGTTTTGAAAAGAAGTTTTCAAAACGAGATTTTTTTTATAGCGTTTGGTTTCTCTTCTTTCATAGTGGTAATGCTAAATTAACGATAATAATAGTAGCCACAGTAATGATGGGTATATTAAAAAAAGAGCGGATAGAAATTTTTTTGGTCATTTCATCTAAATGTGAGCTTGCAAATTCAGAAATGGGAGGTATAGAAAATAATTGCCTAATTAACTGTGTATATGATAATGAAAGTAGACCCTGAAACAAGATTGTGTATACTACCCTATGTAATTGTATGAATACGATCTTAATTTAGAATATGTGGTTCAAAGCCTTAGTTTGTGTTATATTAATTTAATTTCACATAAAAGTTTGTGCAAAAAAAAATATTAAAATTAAAGATAAAATAAAACAAAATATTTATAAAATCATATTATTAATAATTTACCTACTAACATGTTAGACTGAAAATTACCACTAATTAATAACTAAAAATTTTAAATGTAAAACATATATAGAGGCATATTGGAAGACTTCGTTCATTAAGAATTATGTGAACCACAGACAAAAGTTTGAACGTATGTCACAAATTTTATACTGTCCCTCATTATGCATCACCTTAAAATTATGCATAACATGTGTATTATTCTCTCTCAGCTTGTTTTTCCATGTGACGAATTCCCTTTTTTTTCTGTCTAAAGACTGAATCTTATCCTCCTGGGTAATAGTATAGTACTAGAGAAAATTTCAAGTTAATAATTATATATAAGTTACTATTTACAAGAAAAAAACATGATAATTGATACCTTTGCATCCATAACAACAATGTCAAGTTGTAATATATTATCTCACTTTTATACTAACCAAAAAGATGTATAATTCTAACACCAAGATTCAACATTTCTTTAGTATACCTCTTTCATAAAGTGAATTTTACATGTCATTATAAAATTTATCACAATTTTTTTTTAAAACTATCAAATATGTACGACAGATAGAGAGAGGGTTCAAAATTGTCATGTATATGGAAGTAACTAAGGACTAACTAAAGTTGCCTCTTAACAATCTACTATTTTCCAAATTGACTTAATTAGTTCCACAAGAGAATAGAATATATAGGTAATTAACATGAAAGTAAAAGTAAATTACCATATTAAAACTAACCGAAATTTAAAGTTGTCTCCTAATAATCTAATGTTTTCCAAACCCACTTAATTAGTTGCATGAGATATTGAAAAAAATTACAACAAATATATAGTTAGTCAAAAGTCAAGGTACAATTCATAACAATTGAAAAATGAAAATGATAAAGTTGGAAAGTTATTGTTAAGAGTTATATGAGTGTTCAACAAACAAACAACATAAACTATCTCTATCTCGAAGGACACTTTCATTTTGCAGAAATAGAACAACATGGCCACAGCTGATGTAAGAGGCTCAATACAATTCAGAATTGTAACAACTCTTACCAACCACACCTGTTCCTTCCACCAAAATAAAAACACAGGCCCACTTCCATTGAGTTACAATCAAGAGATCATCAACTAGGGTTAACAAAAATATTTTGAATGGAGAAAAATAAAAAAAGGTTCAACTCTGCAAACTTGGATTTTTCAACAGCAAAATAATTACAGAACTTTATTGAAATCCTAGCAAATGACATACACACATGTATAATTTTACATTCAATTCAAAATAACCTTAAGGTTGTGAATTTTTTTATATGACACTAAATTTTTTTATTTGTATTGTAGGAGGCACTTTGAATTCATAGTTAGGTTGTATCACATTTTTGTCCATGAATGATTTATCACTCCCAGGTCAAAAATGGCGGCCATCATTGAATGCAAACCAGTTGTCATGGTCATGCAAATTCAAAATTTGCTATATACTTATTTTTAGTCTGATTTCACTTGATACCCATGTCATCATGTCTCTAGTTTAATTTGTCATGACTACGTTACTCTTAGAATTTGAGCGGTTTTTTCTTATTATTATCATCTATTATTTTTAAATGAAAATAAATTATTTTTATAGTATATGAGTGTATGTATACCTATTGACTAAATATGAATTATCTAATTTACTAAAGTAATTCATTGAAATTTGCAATTTATTTTATTAGGAGTTTATTGTGATGGTAAACATTTTCTTTTAAAAAATATACAATTACCTAATTTTGTTTTATTGGTAAACTAAAATTTATTTCGCATTTGATAATCTCCTTCGTTATTAACACTTTAAAATAATATAAGTATTAAGAATTTAAATGTTCTTTGAAAGTATTAAGAATTTAAAAATTTAAATGTTGTTTGAGAGCTTCTGAGAAAAAAATAAATAAATGAAGAGAAGTAAAAAAAGAATGAGAGAAATTATACACAAAAATCCTTTAAAATAAAATAACTCTCAATAATTCTTTACCTTCATCTTTTTTTGTAAGAACTCTCATCAATGTGCTGCAACAAAGATGAAGACTTATCTAACAGTTCAAAAAAGTTGTTGGATATAGTGGAAGATGACAATATTTAAACTTAATTACTTCAAAATCCAATAGTAATCTAACTCGAAAGTCATAATGACGAAATAATAAAGGAACAAAATAGGCTTGCAATTTTACAAGCACTTTTACATGATGGGTACTTTGGGAGCTGCCAAAGAAACTTGGGATCAATTGAAGAACGATTTTGAAGGGAGTAATAGAACAAAGAGAATGCATGTTTTAATTTTGAGAAGAGAGTTTGAAACAATCAAAATGAAGGATCATGAATTGGTCACAGAATTCATCTGTCTTCTAAAGATGGTCACATGTATATGATTGCTTGATCTGGTGAAGAAAATTTTAGTCTTTTTTTCAGAGAGGTTTGAATAGAAATTCTCCTCTTCGAAAGAGAATAAGGATTTTTTCATGATAATAGTAACATAACTAGTTAACGCTCTACCAACCAAACATATCCGAAGGGAGAAAAGTGTGTAAAGTACCTTAATAGCACAAACCAAAGATGAAATCCAACATTAAGACAATCTTTTTTTGGTGATAAAAAGAATAAGAAATTGGAGGATCAAAGAATCAACGATAAAACTTGTGGAAGAAGTTTCCACCTTACTCCTATTGCTAAAAAAGAAATCACACTAAGAATTCTGGCTGATTCAAACTAAACACTAGGTGTAGAGTTTGTAACCAACTTGGATAAATGGAGAAAGTATGTAAAACTAAATAAAAATATCAAGGACAGATTGCTCAACGAGAAATAAGGAACAGTAGAAGGCAAAGGAGTTGTGTATAGTGAAATTTCTAACTACAAAATTTATCTCAAATGTTTCTTTTTTTACCTCAACTAAGATAGAATAATTGTCACATTGAGAAATATTACTTTTTTTTTAAGAAAATGAAGTGTGTGAATTAATGACCATCCAAATGAAGAATAAAAGTTTTCCAATTAAATGGAAGAAGAAAAAAGAGTAAGCCATTAAAAGCAAGACAAATAACCTATATTTATGACATATGATCCTTGATCACTCAAATTATTATATTTTAAAATAAATAAACTAAGATAAAATTATTGAAAATATGCCCAAAATTATGAAAAATGCACCATATTGTCTTCCTGTCTATAACAACCTGGAAATAAAAACACAATTGGATATATGTATGTTTTTTTTAGAGTTATGGAGTTGAAGTTGTTTTTGAAAAGATTAGTTTTCTAGAACTTATACTTTACGGTCCAACTTTCTAAATTTATTTTTTGAAAAATCAAATTTATTTGCAATAACATTTGATTATGTAATTTTATCTAATTATATTTAAAAATGAATCTTTTTATCTAAGTTTATATTTTAAAGAATTTCTTTTAAATAATTTTATTAAAAATTAAAAAATAAAAGATATCCACGGGTATCTATGGATATCCGCTGGTAAAAAAAATCTGTGGATATTTTTCACGGCTACTTGATGGGTATCAAGGTTAGTAATGGGTAGATTTTACATGCACTTGCTTTATCCAGTTGCCATCCTTATATATCATCTAGGCAATCTTCATATGCACAACATCCTCGTTAGTAGAAATGTGAAGTTTGATGAGCTATCGAAGTTAAATAGGGATTAGATGCAAGCAACATGACCAAGCCAAAGTCTATCAGGTGTTGAAAGACTAGATACGAAAGGTGGGTTTACATAAAAACATAAATTGTGATGAATATGTAAACAAACTCAAAGTTACATTGGTGGTTAAAGGGTACTTTCAGAAAGATGCAGTAAATTATTTTGATAAGTTTGCTTTGATAGCTAGTATTATATGCCGACCCGAATTTATTAGTTTGCCTTTTTATGTTTAGAGTTTTGAATATTATATTTTTGTATCTCACTTTTCAATTGAGAATATAGAGAGCCACTTTTACAAATTGATTTCACAACTTTAGGTTCAGGTAAAACACCCTTTTTCTTCACAGCCGTCTACACTACCCAGTCGCTGTCGTCGTTGCTGTGGCCAGCCGCCGTCAGCCGCCAACTCCGCACTCCAGCCAGCCGCCGCATCCGCTCTGGCCACTGTTGCCCAGTTCGCGCACCACTGCTACTACCCAGCCGTCGTTCGCCATTCGTCGTCTACCGCTCGTCGTCAACAGTTGCTCGCCGTCGCCGCCTCCGCAGCCGCACTCCTCCAACCACCGTAATCGTGCGAGACGTCACAGTTGTGGTTCTCCGCATTTTGTCATTTGTTTCGGTGTTTGATTGTTGGTTCGTGGCTCCGTATTTGGGAGAAAATGTTGTCCAAATTTGATATTGAGAGGTTTGATGGGAAGACGAGTTTTGCACTTTGGCAAGTGTGGATGGCCGCCATATTGTCCACCCTTGGCATCAAGGATGCCATCTATGGTAGAGAAGTCGATGCGGAAATGATGGATAAGAAGTGGAAGGAAATTGATGATAAGGCTCTTTCCACTATCCAGTTTTGTTTAAGTGATGCAACACTTCAAGAGGTTCTCTTGAAAACGACCGCTATAGGTTTGTGGAAGAAGTTGGAGGAGACATATATGAAGAAGTCTTTAACAAATCGGTTGCGGTTGAAGCTACGCCTCTACACTCTTCATATGGCCGAAGGTACATCTATTTCCGATCATATTGCAGAGTTTACCTCCATCTTGAATGATTTGGGAAGGTTAGATGTCAAGGTAGAGGATGAGGACCAAGCTTTGTTGTTGTCGTGTTCTTCGCCTACACAATATAAGTCGTTTAGGGATATGGTGATTTATGGTAGAGAGAAAATTTCTCTTGAGGATGTGAAGGTTAACCTGCAAGCCAAATTTCACTTGGATACTGAGATGACCAGTGTTGATAAAGGAAGTCAAGATGTTGGTTTAGTGGCCGAACTGGAGAGCTCTAAGGACAAAACCCCAATGGGAAATAGAAGTCGGTCAAAGTCAAAGCACAAGAATCTTACACATGTAATTATTGTAAGAAGAAGGGACACATAAAGACCAATTTTTTTATTTTGCAGAATAAACAAAAGGGTCGTGGAGGTGTTGCTTCAGACGAGGTCAATGTGGCCAAGGATGATGACACATGTGACGTTCTTTGTGTGGTTGATAATTGTGTCAATGATAAGAATGCTTGGATTATGGACTCGAGTGCTTCTCAACACATGACTCCAAATAGGGATTGGTTTGAGGCATATGAGCCTTCAAGTGGAAATGTTCTTATGGAAAATAATCATTTGTGCAAGGTTGCAGGTGTGGGGTCAGTGAAGATTAAATTCCATGATAGAAAGATACGAAAGTTGACGGGTGTGAGACATATACCTGATTTGAGTAAGAATCTGATTTCTTTAGGGTCTCTTGAAGAGAAGGGATGTAAGTTTCAAAGTGATGGTG
>Ga0099824_1010430_pt1 | contig 10948 bp, 6 predicted proteins | sample SiratrowhiteBW_FD_76837 | JGI IMG/M metagenome (GOLD analysis project Ga0099824, IMG submission 76837) | Root nodule microbial communities of legume samples collected from California, USA - Siratro white BW | ecosystem: Host-associated > Plants > Roots > Nodule | place: USA: California... | reverse complement strand
TTTTTTTTTTTTTTTTATTTGTTTTTTTATAATATTTTTATATATTATATATATATATATATATATATATATATATATATATATATATATATATATATATATATATATATATATATATAATCATGTAATAGAATATACAATTTTTATTTATTTTTGTCTTATTTATTTAAGATTTTTGAATGAATTTCTTGAAGAATTTCTTAGTGTGAAAAAAAAATGAGTTTATCAACTTAAATTTTGACAAATTAATCTTTAAGAGGCATTGTTAGGTATTATCATATAACCTTTGTAGGTGAGAATGTAATGCAAACCTTGTCAATCTTGAATAATAAGAATTACGTCAAGAAGAAAGATTAAATGGAATGTGTCTTCTCTGTTTATGTGTAAAGTTGAAAATTTCAAAAGCAAAAACTTCAAACGAAAATAAAGTTAATTTGCACTCTCTTGAAAGGTAATATAAATTGATGGTAATGCTTGAATAAATCTATTGAGGAGTATTCCAATAAGATTTGAAGGGTAATATGAATTGATGGCAATGTCATTGAAGAGTATTTCAATAAGATGCAAACTATTGGTGAATGAACTCAAAGTATGTGGAGAAACAATTTTCAATGAAAAAATTATTAAAAAATCCTTAGAACCTTGCCTTCTCGATTTGATCATGTTGTTGTTATGATTGAAGAAGCTAAGGTCTTGATAGCTTGAAGGTAGTGGAATTGCAAAATTCTCTTGTGACACACGAATAGACACTCATTGAGAGAGTTGGTACAAGAGAAACAAAACAAGCACCATAAGCTCAAGTCACCAAGAAGGGTAATAGTGAAAGAAAGGAATGAAAAACAACAAAGACAAAGGCAAAGGGAGTTGATTCTGAATAAAGAGAAGAGAAAAGTGAAGAGAAATCTGAATCATTCAAGAAAGTATAAGGAAACAATAATTTTCAATTAAAAAAATTGATAAAATGAAGTTTAATGCTACAATTGTGAAAAGTTTGGTCGCCCTAGACTTCAAGTTTGGAAGAGGAAAACAAAACAAGAATGGTGAGAAGAAACCAAATATAGTACAAGATGACGACTTTGGGAAAGATCATGTGTTATTGGTAGCAACTAGCAAAAGGTGATCATGTTCAGATTCTTGGTATATTGATACAAGTTGCTCAAAGGACATGACAACTCCCAAGAAATTGTTAAAGGACTTTGATGTTGGAAAAAGGACCAAGATCAAGCTTACAGATAACAACACTTTATCAGTGGAAGGAATGGGAAATATTGTGATCCATTGGAAGAATGAAAAGGTAACTCTTATTTAGAATGTCTTGTATGTTTTAGGGATAAAAGGCAACTTGATGATAGTTAATCCATTGGTAGAGAAAGGATTCTTAATCTTAATGACAGATGATTGGGAATTGTTTGTTTTGAATCAAACGTTTAACATTAGGCCCAAAAGTTATACCCAATAGTCAGGTCACAATATTTTCTATTTAAGAGTGTAACAACCTAAGTATCACGATTCGATTGTGACTTGACCCACAAAAATTGTCTCACCAGGAATCAAACTCTTTATTTGTAACTCGGCCCACCTAGCTTGCGCTACATGATAATTATGCAACATGTAATAATCTCTTCCTGAATAATTGCCCCACTAAAAATCGAACTCATGACCTTGACTATGATGTCAATCGTTGGATCGAGTGCTTACCACTAGGTCAAAAGTTATAACCAATGGTCAAGGCTCAACTCTTTCTACTTAAGAGTGTAGCAACTTAAGTGTCATGATTCAATTGTGACTTGGTCCACCTGGCCTACGCAACAAGGCAATTGTTGTCACTTGGAATAATTTAATCCAGATCAAAGTTTGATTCTTAGATTCCCTCTTACAAAGAATAAAACCTTCCAAGCCAACCTTAGGGTTGTATGATTGGAGTTATAGAAGTTACTAATACGAATCAAGAGACATGATTATGACACTTGAGGTATTGCCATTTGAATTTTAATAGCCTAACATAGTTATCAAGTTGTGGTATGGTGACAAAACTCCCTAAATTGACCACACCTAAGAAGATTTACGAGATATAACTTATTGGAAAGCAACTTAAGAACTCATTCAATCCTACTTACCAATAATAGTATCTTGGACATTGGAAGTTGTTCACTAAGATATATATGGCTCTTTTTGAGGTGACATCCTTTGGAGGAAACAACTATTTTGTTTCATTTATAGATGAACATAGTAGAAAAATATGGATAATCAAAAGCTAAAGATGAGGTGTTTTCAATATTTTAGTTGTCATAGTTAAGAAACATAATGAAAAAGTAATAAAAATCCCAAATTAGATGGAGTTGGAGAATACAACTGAAACGCTTTCAAGGATTTTGTGATAAGAACAGAACCATTCATGAGGTGATGACACACTATACTCCTTAAACACAATGGTATTTTTTAAAAGAGAAATAAGATTGTGTTGAATATGACAAAGAGCTTCTATGAAGCAAAATAACTTCCACATTGCTTTTGGGGTGAAGTTGTAAGTACATCAATATACTTGTTGAATATGGTGTATAAATTGAATGAAACATTATATGGTCTCAACCAGGCTCCAAGGGCTTGGAATAAGAGAATTGATACATTTCTTACGCCTTAGGATTTCTATAAATATTTTCTTAAATTTGGATTTTATATAAAGAAGGAGGGAGAGACTAGTATGATTATAATTTGTCTATGTGTAGATTATCTCCTAGTGATAAGGAATAATTCCAATAAGCTTAAACAGATCAAGCTCTAGAAGAAATCTAAACTTGATATGACAAACTTAGGTGAATGAACATACTTTCTTGATTTGGAGTTTGTACATGCTTCTAAAGGTATCATACTTCATCAACAGAAGTATGCTACTGAGGTATTTAAAAAGTTCAACTTAGAATAGTGCAATCCAAGAGATACTCCAAAAGAAGTGAGCTCAAGTTTGAGAAATGATGAGGATGAAGAGGTGGTATATTCAGCTCTATACAAGCACCCAGTTAGATCATTGAGGAGATACTTATGCAACAATAGGCCTAATTTGACATTTGTTGTTTGAGTGATCAACAAATTCATGGGAAAGCCATGGAAGTTATACATGATAGCAACTAAGAAAGTATTGAGATATGTTAAAGGTATATTGAGTTATGGAATTTTATTTCCTCACAAAACTAGGTTGAAATTTGTTAAGCTCATAGGTCACTTAGATTAGTGTGGCGATGAAGTGGACAAGAGAAGTACAACTAGTTATTTGTTTAACTTCTTAGGAGCTTCAATTTCATAGTATTTTAAGAAGCAATTGTATTCTTAACGGAGCCACTTTTGAAACTAAGTTGATGCAATTCTTGACTTTAAAAGATCAAAATCTTGCAATTGGATCAATGTCATATTGTGGTGTAATAAAAGAGATATGAGATGTTGGTTATTGTTAGATATTCAAGTGTGAGTCTAAGTCCCACATTGGTTATAAATGAGAAAGTTGAGCAATATATAAGAAAGAAGACCCATAAAGCCTATAACTTTCCCTATTTGTTATTATGAGCCATACCTAACAAATCTCCACCTTGGCGAATATACGCCCCCTTAGCAACTATAAACATTCAACAAATCCAAGCAATGCTTGAACTTGTCTGTGGTAACTGGCTTGGTTAACATGTCAGTTGCATTCTCGTAGTACTAATCTTTTGCAACAGTATCTCACCAGATGCAATCAACTCTTTGATCTGTGAAACCTGCTTTGTTCTAGCATGATATATCTGGTTCTTTGCTAAATAAATAACACTCTGACTATCACAATGCAACTGTACTCCACCTTGTTGAACACCCCATTCATTTACTAACCTAGTAAGCCACAAAACATCTTTTGCAGCCTTAACTACTGTCATGTATTCAACTTCAGAGGTAGATAATGCAGCAATGGACTGGATAGTTGACTTCCAAAATATAGGTCCTTCACTGATAGTAAAAACATACCCAGTTGTCGACCTTCTATTATTCAAATTACCTGCATAATCTGAATTAACATATCCAACAACCAAAGGATCACCCTGCTGATTACCAAACACAATGTCATGCCCCACAGTACCTCTCAAGTACCTGAAAATCCATTTGACTGCCTCACAATGTTGCCTACCTGGTTTAGACATGTATTTACTAACTTGACTAACAACATGAGCTAAATCAGGGCATGTACATACCATCGCATACATCAAGTAGCCAACAACACTAGCATAAGGAACCTCTGCCATGTCCGCAACCTCCTTATTTGTCTTAGGGCACTGGTTTAAATTGAGTTTAAAGTGATTTGCCAATGGAGTGCTCACAGGCTTTGCACTGTTCATCCCAAATCTGTTTAGTACCTTCTCAACATAACCTTGCTGAGATAATCACAGTTTCCTTGAGCTTCTATCCATTGAACCTCCATCCCAAGAATTTTCTTTGCAGCACCTAAGTCTTTCATATCAAATTCCTAACTCAATAAAGCTTTCAAACCAACAACATCATCCAAATTCTTCGTAGCAATCAACATATCATCAACATACAGTAGCAGAAAAATAAGAGAACCATCATCAAGACTCTTTACATAAACACAACAATCATACTCACAATTCTTGTAGCCAATCTGAATCATGTAGGAGTCAAACCGTTTATACCATTGCCTTGGAGACTGTTTCAATCCATATAAAGATTTCTTCAACCTACAAACCAAATGCTCATATCCAGGTTGAAAAAAACCCTCTAGCTAGTGCATATAAATCCGCTCCTCTAAATCACCATGCAAGAAAGTAGTTTTAACATCTATCTGCTCTAAATGCAAATCCCAAGTAGCTACTAATGCAAGTACTACCCTAATAGAAGTGTGTCTAACCACAGGAGAAAAAATCTCATCATAATCTATCCCTTTCTTCTGTGAAAATTCTTTTGCTACGAGGCGAGCCTTTAAATTTTTCCCCTCTTTTTCTGATACTGCTGGCTTCCTTTTGTACACCCATTTGCAACCAATAGCCTTCATTCCTTCAGGAAGACATGCGAACTCCCATGTATGGTTTTTCTACAAGGATTCCATCTCTTCTAGCACCCATCCAATTCTCTCTATACTGGCTAGTGATAGCCCATTGAAAACTGGTTGGATCCTCACACTTGGATACCTAACAGTTATACTAAGTTTTCTATTTTATTTTTTAAGTATAAGTGACTTAATAATAAAAGTGGTATGAAATTGACAAATTAGAAATGACGGTAGTTAACTTTTAAAATATAAATTATTTAGATGAGTCATCTATCATGACACATCAAACCTCCTAAATGTTCTATGTAAAAGAACCTACATTAGTATAGGATTACATATTATAATTTAACCTTATTTTAAGTTAACATAAAATCTATAATAGAAATTAATCTAAAATTTTTAGTGTTAATTGATTGTTGACATTTTGAATGTTATTAATTATTTTTTTCAAATTGATTAAGGTATAAATATCTCAAATAAAAATAAAAAGTTATATAAATAAATACCATTGGTATAAGTAAAACAAAAAATAAAATTTAAAAAATATAAGTCTCCGCTTTGTACGAGTAGAAATGCATGAAAATTTTCATAAATTCTTATCTTTTAAATCAACATTTCTTTCTTAAGATAGTGCATGTTTGAGCAATTGAATCCATAACATTTGATTTTTCTCTTTTAATTTTCATTTTTTTTTAAATTTGAATTTATGTATTCATTTTTAAGATAGTTAAGTGAAATTTATTTTAAATATTTGAAAAATTGTTTGAAAATAACATGTTAGCGGAAATGCTGAATGGCACAATATAGTAAGAAAATCTGCATAATCTAACATATTCAATGTTATAGGGTGTTGTTGAAAAGGTTTTCTTTCATGATGTCTTGTCAATAAATGAGTTAGATCATTATCAACTTTTAATGCTTATAGTCTTTAGTAATTTTTTTGACTCATCATAAGTAACTATTTTATTTATTTAATTATTTATTTATTTATTATATATTATTTTATATATAAATTGAAATACTCTAAATATTTTTATATTTATTTATTTATTATTATTAATAAAACAATAACATACATGGTATAATATATTAATCAATTTTATTTTGAATAATCATTTATCCTGTTATTTAGTATACAAATAAGTGAATGAAAATTATATAATAAATGTAATAGTTTATAATTTTAAAATAATTATTTTTTTAGAAATGAATGTAGAATGAAAAGAATATGATTTCGGTCCTTGTAATTTCATCATAGTTTTATTTCTTAGACATTTAAAAAATAATGATTGGTCCTTATATTTTTTTAAGAAAGTGTAATTTAATTTTACAATAGTAAAAAATTGTCAGTAAATGTTGAATTTAATTATAGATGTGATTAAAATTATATATTTAAAAAAATAGAAGACCGGTTTATCAAATTGAAAATACAATAATCAAAGTTAAGTTTGACAAAAAAATAGAAGAAATAAAAACATATTTTTTTCCTTATTAAAATTTACTTGTTTTTGAAGATTAAAAATATGTTTAAATTTGCTTTTTATATTCATAGGGAGAAAATTGATGTTGTAAAGTGGGAAAAAGATGTTAACTTTATCAAATTGTAGACAAAGTTTACGTGAGGTCGATGTTACGAAACTTAAGCAAAATTTTCAATGTTATGCAATTTGGTTACGATATTTTTAAAATAGATATTTTTTTTTTGTTTTCGTTATATGGATAAACTATGCGTAGGTGACACAATTTTATTAGAAAAATATATTTTTATTGCATGATTTCATTTAATTTCATAATTAAAATATATCACCATTTCTAAGCTGATGTGTGAGATCGTGTTTCACTATAAATAAAATTTAAGAAGTTATTGTAGAAATATATTTATGGAAATTAAAATTTTGTTAACTGCATTTACTTTAAAACATGGTTGTAAATGTTTACGATTCATGCTTTAAATCTAATTAAAACATATGTTATTATATGAAACCAAAATTGCACCTAATAATCGTATCATTTATTGTAAAATATTTTGTTAAGTTTACCCGTGAGAATAAAATAAATTACTCATTTTAAAAATATTGTAAGAGAATTGTACCTCTTTTTAAAAATTGTCTGCCCGCGGCTTTCAAGAGGTTAAAGCATAACATAAGAATAGTATATGTACCATTAACTTTCATATAGTAACAGACATTTTATGTACAAAATTGATTTCATATAATAATATTAGATTTAAAGCATGAATCCCAAACGCTACAACCATATTTTAAATAAACGCAGTTATAAAATTTTAATTTTCATAAATATATTTCTACATTAACTTCCATAAATTTTATTCATATAAAACACTTAAAATTCGTGCTGGTGAAATACGATGCCAGCTTAGAAATCGTGTGTTATATTTTAATTATGAAATTAAATGAGATCGTGCAGGTATAGTATACTAAATCTATCATTTATAAACGATTTATCCATGATTTTACCCATAACAGTAATAAAAAAAAATTCTAACCATTTTGAAAATATTATGGTGAAATTGCATCACTTTAAGAATTTTACCATGAACTCATATACCTGACCGTGCATGAAATGCTATGTAGGTGGCACTAATTAATATTCACACATAACATAATAATAGTATATGTACCATTATTTTAACATTTTGTTTATTTAATTTATGAATGGAAAAAATGAGAAGTAAAAAGAAGAAGAAGAATGAAGGAAACATAGTCGTTTATATATAAATAAAAAATAAAGAAGAAAGATAAACTTTTCCCACTTGCTAAGTGAAAAGAGAAAAAAAAATTATTCATATATTAACTAAAATGCAATTTTTAATATATCATATTTTCTTGGTATAAACTTATTATTATTTTTTTTTAAATTATATTGTAAAAATTTAGTCAAACAATGAAAAAAAGAGCTTGTTTCCTTTTTATTTTCTTTCAATATAAAAAGAAAAAGTCGTTTTTTTATGGTGGGATTGCATGAAAATAACTTTTCTCTTTCTCTTTCTTGTTTCCCTACTTTATCAACCATATTATGAACACATTTATTGTTGGTATCTTATCTCCATTCTTCTTATTCCATTTCCTTCAACTCTGATTACATATAAATCAACAAGGAATCAGATCCATTATTCGGATTCATATGGATTCAATATTAAAATGTCAAATAACTTAACTTAACTCAATTTTTAATTCACGAAAAAAAATGGATAACTCTATTAAACTTACCATGGGTTGTTGCTGAGTTATACAAATGGACTAATTGACTCATCTAAAGTTTTAAAAACAAAAAAAAACATGGAAAAATAAATTTAAGGTGATAAAAAATTCTAGCTGCTAAATAAAAATCAAAGCATTAACAACTTTATCATACCATGTGGTATAGTTAACGCAACTATACTTTGGAAAATCACTTTCCCCCTTAAAAGATAAATTGCTAATGTAGTTCTTCTTACTTTTAGTTCAAATGTATATGTTAACAATATATACCAAAAATATTTGAAAAAAAAAACAACTCAATTATTCTCCTTTAGCAAATTTATTTAAGGGACACATTCCTATCAGGACAGGATTTACATGACTATTTCAATATACCTATATTCAATTCTTACATCATGACCAAAATTATACATACGTATATAAATAAATGTGAATCATATCGTATAAATTGATTTACAAGCTTGAATTAAATTTAATTTACTTTTTAATATAATATTAAATTTATTTTAATAAGATTCATTGAGTCTATCAAATTCTTTTTATTTTTTAATGTAAGATGCCATTCTCTACATGAGAAGAAATTATATAAATCTTAAATTGTAAACTGATCTATAAAATTAAGTAAATTTGAAAATTTCTTTCAATGTGTATATATATACATATTTATAAAATTTTACAAGAAAGTTATCATCAAATTGTACACCCAATAAGACAAAAAAGAGGAATTGATCAGATGTTCTAGAGGGTATGATATGAAATACAGAAACCATGCAAATGGTATTGCATGGATGATTCCAAAAAGTCAACTAACTCACATTGACTCTTTCTCTCTGTATCATACTACCATAGCTACCTAAGACTTCAATCCCTCTTATTCTTCTTCGGCCAGCTGATTGACTCGGCAAAGCATCAAACCAATAATAAATACCAAATCCCTCAAACCTCACCCATTCCTCAACCTTATATTATAATAATTAATAATTAATAAATAATATCTCTCCATTATTACTTTTATTATTTATTTTTTCCATTTTTCTTTCTTCGTCCATCTCATCCTTCAACTAATATACGACAATTACGCGCTTTATAAACGATTCCACAAGCACCCTTATCACCTATATATATATATATATATAAACCCTTTAATCCTTCGTCTTATTGCTTTATTCTTCAATCCCACATACATACACATAACGTAGATAGCTATCATATTATTCTTATTATACAATATTAGATCGAAAAAGATAGAAAATTGTTCTGTCTTTTGCTTTGTCAAGGCTTCTGAAAGTGGAAATATTGAAGTTAAGTGTTTGAGAAGGATGGTTTGCTTGGTTTCTCGAACGGGAAGGGAGATGCAGAGGTACAACAGTAGTGGTGGCAGACAAGTTGTGGGGTGAGTTCATCATTTCAGTTCAGAGGGTCCTATATTTTGGATATCAGTTTCTGAATTTTTTGGGTTTAATGTTTTTCTGAAGTTGTTTTGTCATGGCTTCATGTGAAGTTGGCATGTGTTTGGCAAGTTTCTCTTTTCCTCAAAAGGAAAGGTGGAAGGGAATGAAACACAAATCAAGCTTTTGAAAGTAAAAAACAAAAGGGTTGTGTTCTTTTATGAATAAAAGCTCAAAAATTGTAGCTTTTTTGCAAGGGCTTAGAGGGTTAATATTTGAATATCTGCATGATACTCTTATTTCTCATTTATCTTTCTTTTTTAACGTGTCTATATTTTGTTTTCGTCTATCTGGGGGTATCTATATCTATGCATGAAGAAGCTTTCATTTTAAAGAGAAGAGAAAAACTATAAATTTGCTGAAGTTTTTGGATTTTAGCTTTCTATTTGGTGACAGTTGCACTCAAGCTTTGTCTGGTTGCATTGCATTTTGGATAAGTTTGCTTAATTTGTTGGTTTTTGTTTTTCTTACATTATCTGCTCAATTAGTCCCTTCTTTATTTTGTTGTTGATTGCTTTTGGTTTTCATTGTCTCAAACTTGTTCCAATGTATACTCCTGCAGGTGCATACCTTACAGATATAAAGAAGACATTGATGGCAATGTGAGCAATGAATTGGAAGTGCTTGTGGTTAGTTCACAAAAAGGCAAAGCATTAATGTTTCCAAAGGTACTTTTCACAAATATACAAATAAATAGAGTGAATATAATCTCTCAGGAGAAAAAAATTAACACAATTCCCAACAATTTAATCGTTTTATCTCATTTATACTTTTAGAGATGGTTAACTTAGGTGGCTAATGATTTTTTAAAAAATATTAAATCGATATTTTTGTAGTAGTACTAAAAAGTTGAGGGAAAATGATTATGATGATGTTTATAAAAGTTGAAAACATGTTTTCTTTTGAAATTCTAATGCATATATTTTCAAATTCTGAAACATGCAATTAATCAGAAAGGATTTGTTACTTTAAAAGTATAAGTACTTCTTTTTTTTTTTTTTTTTTTTTTTTTAAATTGGGGGGTTTTTTTTTTTTTTTTTTTAATAAAATTTTTGTTTTTTATTAAAAATTTTTTCTTATTTTTAATTTGTTTTTTTTAAATAAAAATTTTTGTATTTTAATTTTAAATAAATATATATTAAAATTTTATATTTTTTAATTAATAAAAAATGATTTTTTTTTTTAAAAGTATAAATACTTCTTTTTTTTTTTTTTTTGTGTTTCTCCAATTGGGTGGTGATTTTTCTTTACTT